>MDSX01009663.1_pt1 | contig 35625 bp, 27 predicted proteins | sample 811141 | NCBI WGS metagenome assembly MDSX01 (sample SAMN05326642, study PRJNA326480) | marine metagenome | isolation source: seawater | place: Atlantic Ocean: South East | collected 2010
ACCGTTCGAATCAATCAAGAAATGCTCAGAACGACAACATGGTTAGATATAGGGCGAGATTGAGGGTGAGGTATGCAAGAGAAAATGTTACGGTTGCGTGGACTGTTTCTCACTGCAGTCTTACTGACTGTTTCGCTTGCAGGCTGCCTCGGCGCACTTGATTCGTCAACCAAGCCTCGTGCAACATTGGAGGTTTACCCTCTCCTCATTCAAGAGGGAGAAATGGTCACGTTTGATGCCCGTGATTCGGATGCAATTGAAGGCATCATCACTGCATATCGTTGGGATTTTGGTGATGGCGAAAAGGCAGAGACAGTAACAGGCTTCACCTCACACATTTACGATTTTTATGGTGCGTACACGGTCTCTCTTGAGGTTGAAAACGATCAAGGCGGTATCGATGAAGCATTCACGATTGTGACCGTGAATGGTGCTCCAACAATTCAACTTACGTACCCAGAAAACCCGCGTGCTGGTGACGCTGTGCTTCTCGATGCCTCGTCTTCAAGCGATCCCGAGTCTGGCCAGTTGTCGTTCCAATGGGACCTGGACTGGGCAACAGATTCAGATGGCGACGGAGACGGCAGGAACGATATCGACTCAACCGAGCCACAAACATTGCTCATGACCAATACAAGCGGACTTTACGCTGGTTCACTAACCATCGATGATGGACAAGGCGGTGTTGTAACAGAAGTGTTTGAGATCAACGTTTCAGCACGACAATTCAATATTGAATGGAAGGAACGCGTCGTCCAACAATCTTGGTCTGATTATTTGGACGAGGGAGAGGAATGGACTGAGGAAATCATTCCCGGTCAGCAAGGCCGTATTCTCTCATTCGAAGCAATTCTAGAACTCGAGAATGATATTATCCAACCATACGACAATTTCTCACTGGTCATTTCTATCCCTGGCGACGGATTCAAGGAAGAAGCAGAAACGGAGGGTGGCAACATTACACAATCTGAAAATGCAAAAGCGACCATCGTAGCGAACGATCTCAATTCGAAGGGATTGAACGAAGTGATTGAAGCCGATTCTGAAGAAATGGTCTTGCAGATGATTCTCGATAGGCCTGGACAAAACTTTGGTCAGAGCCCATGGGCCCTCTTTGTGCGAGCGATTCAAACAAATCCCGACTCAACCGTCGAATTGCTTCCAGATCCAGACCCTGGTAACGATTGGACGTTGACGCTCCGTATTGTCATACACGAGCCAATCATTACAGAGATTGCATTTGAGTAAGATTCGACGAAAAGGGTTTGAATGGTCAATGACTGGAAGGAATGAGCGGCATGGTTGAGTCAGTAGAAATCAGTCGAGTCAATATCCGAGATACACTTTCGCTCGATATTTCTGTTTGGATGAATCATCCGGACGATATGGACTTCAGACCATCGCTTTCATGCAAAGGGAACATGTTTACAATTTCATCGATATCATCAGGAGACTCTCTTGCAAGCGTTGAGTTGGATGACGAACAAATGCAAGCCCTCGAAGCATCGTTAACCGCCGAACTACGTGTCAAATTTCAAGTTCATGGTATGCACGGCCGATTGAACAAAATTGCTCCTATCATTGCAGATGGTAAGGCAAAGAAACTCGCTACGGCAAATTGGAAGACCGTTCAACCAGTCTCGATGGAATAGGGATTCCCCCCATTTCTTTGATAAGCGTAAACGTCAACATTCTCGTTTATGTCACCACGTAGACTCGGAAAAGGTTCTCAGAAGAAGGCGCGTTTTGAGCGATTGAAGGCAGAAATAATGCGATTTGTAACGGCGAACCCCGGTTGTTCTGCCCAATCAATTGTCGCCAATTTAGCTCACGACCGCACCATGCGAAATCATGGATTAACACCGAGAAAAATCGGTTTCTTCATTCCAAGGCATCTCGCTGACAAGCTCACTTGGTGGCAGGATCACCGTGCAGGCCGTCGCGTATATGGTTGCCTTGAGGAAGACGAAATCGGTTCTGGACCGTTTTAATGCAGGTTCGTCCTTTAAGTGCAGTACATGTTTAGTCACTCCATGGACTACGATTCAATGACATTGTTGGATTTGAAGAAAATATGTAAAGAACGCGGGCTAAGAGTTGGCGGAAAAAAGGACGAGGTCATCATTCGCCTCATGGAATACGACGAATCCCTTGGTGGCGGAGCAGCATGGCAAACGACTCCAGTCACAGTCGCCGGGGGCGTGGCATTCAATCCACAACAAAACACACAATTCGTTGTCATCGGAAACAGCAATTCAGGACTGGCTTCTACCATGGGTACGTTCATTCTTATCTTTGGTATTTTCCGAATCGGTATCGTCTTTTTCCTAGGAATGTTTTGGGACGATTTCATGGGCCAATACGTTATTGAATCAATCCTTGCGTTCCTCATTGGGATATCGTACGTCTTTGGAGGAATGATGATCATGGCAGGTTATCGAAACGGTGTCTTTTTGGTTCTGGGAACATTGGTCTTTTCTGGATTGTTATCGTTCGTGTATAGCGATGAGTGGAGCCCATTGTCCATCGGCATGGATGGCTTTACTGCACCAGCATACACCTTCTTTTGCTCAGCATTCTGCATGATTTTAACCGCACTACCACTCTTGGTAGCGCCACAAGATCTCAAAGATGGATGGCCGGAAGGAGTCCAGCGAATGATCGACAGTAAAACCACCTCAACAAAGAATCCCGAAAAGAAGAAGGTTCGGTGCACAAGTTGCAAGCAACCTCTTCGAGTTCCTAACGATTTCAAAGGAAAGGTACGATGCCCATCATGCGAAGCCGTATTGGAAATCTGAATCTTACGTTGATGCTTCAACGATATGTTTCGAAGCGCGACGAATCATTCGGAGAGGTGCTTTGCCATCTCTCGCCGTGTTTCCTCAGGATCGATGAACATCGCACCAAGAATCACGACCGTTTCTAGGACTGCAGCGATGTAAAACAGTGTCGAATAATCGAACCGTGCAGCCAACGGGGCAGTCAGCTGATAGCCAATAATTGCTGAAAGATTCATCATGGCCATGTACCCTGTGAATTGTGTACCTCCAACCTCAGTCCACGTAATCCGCATCATCAGTGAGTAGATGTTGATGGATACCATGGCCCAAACAAACGTCTGAAGACTCCAAACGGTCATCATGAACAGCCCGTTGCTCCATAACGATTCATTCATGCCCCAGAATGTTGTGATGAGTGCAGTTGAAAAGGCAGAATAAATGATGATGGCCTTACCACCAAACAGTTTTCCTAATTGTCCACCAGCCATGTATCCGAGCATTGTGACAATGAGTATAACTCCACCCTTCGTTGCATTAAATTGCTCTTCCGTCCATCCTAATTCGCGTACGAACAACAACGGCAACACGGGAATAAGGAAGAAAGAAAGGGACATGACCAAACTCAAGAGGATACCAAGTTGAGCTGAACGGAACGAAAAGGCAATCTTGATTTTGTTGAAAATTTCCGTGAAATTCGTTTGCTCTGGAACATCCATGGTTTTGTTCCGTGCCGTAGACTCGCTCCATGGATACAATTTTTCTCCTGGTCGCTCGGTCATGAACAATGGCACAAGCATTATCACAATGAGAATAGGGATCTGGAGGACGATTGCGCCCTTGATTCCGACAAATCCAATGATCGTTCCAAGACCAGCGCCACCAATAATTCCACCAACGGCCTTTGAGGTGAACATGTAACTGTTGACTTTCTCAAACTCATGTGGTTCCAAGACATCGACTGCAAGCGCATCAGTGCTGACATCCTGCAAGGCAGTGAACACATTGTAAACCAAGAACATGATTCCAACAAGGGTGACATTTGACGACATATTCGGGATTAAGAGCATTGAACTTAGAACAACAATCATGCCGCTCTGGGCAATGAGAATCCACGGTCTGCGTTTTCCCATTTCTGGAAATTGATATCGATCAATAATCGGGCCCCACAGAAACTTAACAGACCAAGGAAGTGTTCCTAAGGTCAATAAAAATGCCAACTGGCCCGCAGAAACTCCTTCAACCGCAAGGTAGGTCACGAACGTTACTGTGATGAAGCCCCATGGGATTCCTTGAGCCACGTATAGGGCGCAAAGGGTTAGGACTCGGGCACGATAACTCTCAACCAAAGTGTTGCCCTTTTCTTGCGAAGGAGCGGTCGATTCAACGCTCGTCTCCTCTTCCAAAATAACACCCAAGTGGTAGCGTTCTTTTCGAGTCACGAGATAGCCAAGCAATACAAACATTCCAACAAACCATGGGGTAAACAGAGCAATGGAGACGGCTCCTTCTCCAACCGACAACGCAGCTGTACTTTCACTACCGATGACCTCCAAGTCAACGACAAGAAGAGAAACTGTACTTGTCACCTCTTCGCCATCATCTGTGTGCGTGCAGACCTCTCCATTGTAAGCATCTGCATCGACAAGAATGTTCAGATTGTAGATGCCATATGCATCGTCTCCCGCATCGATTTGATTCAGAATATCGTCCTTTGACATCCCTGAAATATTGTCCATTTCGAGTAAGGATTGGTTGTGCCAAGTGAGGTTGACAGTATGAGAACCGGGATTGAATTCACTCTGTGTAAGCGACCAATCGTTCTTTGTAATGGTCCCATAAATGAGATCAGGAACATTGTTTTCCAAACCTGTGCAAAAGCCCAAGTTTGCGGACTCATCTTCGTTGGGGTAGTCGAGGATCATCGAAAGACCAACGATCACTCCACCAGCGTCCCTGACTTGTTGTTCGACTGTGTCAGAAGTCAACTCCCAGGATACTTGCTCATCATCAACGTAGTATTCTGTTTTTGTTTCAAGCGGAATTTCGGCCCACGTCGCACTGACTGAGTAAGTCCCCCCCGTCGATTCTGGTTCGTTTCCACTTAAACAGCCAGTGAGTGGAAGCGCAAGCAATGTGACGAGAACCAACGCCACCATTCGCTGCATGACCTATGCCTCAACATCGCTTGATTTCAACATTCGGTGGATTTGAACCGACGACCTCTTCAATCGATTTCATCTCCCCACTTCATGGGCGAGGCATCTGAGGTCGCAGCATATTTCGATCTCGATGGCACATTGCTAAACGCTTCTAGCGAAAAGACACTGACGGGCGTTCTTGCAAAACGAAGACCTTGGAGAATCCCCCATGCGACTGTTGCATGGACACTTGGAGCAACATTTGGCCTCTTAACGGGGAAGTCTCCTTACGATGCTTTTCGGAACCGAGGCCATCTGTCGCTTGCATCTTGGCAAGTTCTTGAGCAGTATTCAGAAGAGATTGCCACATCGATTCTCAAGCCGAAAGTATCGCAGGGCGCTTGGGATCGTCTTGAATGGCACCGAAATCAAGGCCATCGGCTCGTATTGGTCACTGCTACGGTCGCACCAATGGCCGAAGCGATGGCTCGCGTTCTCAACATGGACGAAGTGTATGGATGTGGGCCTGAAGTACGCAACGGATGGCTTTCGGGTTCCGAACGAGGTTGGTCTATCCCCCGCCGAAAAGGAAAGGTCCCAATCGTTGAGCAAGATGCTGCAAAAAACGGTCACACGCTTTCAGAGTGCTATGGGTATGGAAACACGCTCGCAGATTCATGGTTCATGCAAAGATGTGGTCATGCTATAGCCGTCAATCCAGAATCATCGTTGGAAAAACATGCTAAAAAACATGATTGGGAAATTGTCCATTGGCCTTCATGAGTTCAAATACTCTTGAAGAACAGTCTATGCATGGACGAAGAATTTTTGCCTGCAGAAGACGAGGAAGTTGAGGAACCTTCTCCCTCAGCCGAGTATCAAACAAAGAAACTTGAACAATTTCAAGAAAAAATCGATGCAAGTTTTTCAGCCATGCAAACCTCGTTTGATTACCTGATGACAACCATCGAGAAGAACCCTGATAGAATCATCTTTGACACTGAGAACATCATTATTCTCGGTAATTTAGCAACATATACAATCCCGTTGGATTCCGTCCTTTCAAAGCTCAAGAATCCGTTTGCGGGCGGAAGTGGTCTTCAAGCAACAAAGACTACGCGAAAGGGAGAACTCAAAGGGAAACAAGCCAGCGTGTGCATTCAACCAGATTACAACAATGTCTCGGATCTGCCAGGATGCGACGTGCTAGATTCGTACTTTCTAATGCTCCTTAACGATGACAAATTCATTCACCAACCTGCGCACGGCCCGCTGCGAAGGGCAATGCTACAGTTGTATGGTCTGGGTATTAGCCCAGCCTCTAAAGCGATGAAGACATGGATTGAATCGACATCAGCTGCAGAATTCAAGGCCGAGGAATCAGCGGCTGAGATTAAAGGAACAGATGGTTGGCGATGGAGAGTTTCCGATTCCAACCCATTGGTCAATGGGTTCACCATCTGGTTCAAGAAGAAGAATCAGCGAAAGTGGACAAAGGTCGTGGAAGATTCATCGCTGTTCGAATACAGTTACCATTACGAAGATGTGTTGTCTGTCCTCGAACTGCTATCTGATTCCCCTCGTGTGCTCATTCACGATGAGCCCTATGCATCGGATGAATATTTCATGCATGCAGTTGCGAAGCATCATACCCCCGTCGCAAAGCGAATTGAAAACGACCGTGCGAAGCAAGCCGCTTCATGATTTGGCGGCCCCTCCGCGATTCGAACACGGGTCTCAACCTCCGCAGGGTCGAAGGATATCCAAACTACCCCAAGGGGCCGGGGTAATTGTTCCACCTGCCGACTTGATATAAGCACAACGGAATGGAACTCGCAGGTCCGTACAAGAGTTCATACTGCTTCTTCCTCTAGGATAACCATGGCAGTTCGACTGGAACGGGGCGTTGATTTCCCGATGGTTGATTTAGCAAACATTGCTTACTATCCACGAATCTTCGATCTTGCACATCGGTTTTTCGAGGATTCTTGGATTCCAATTTGCGACATTCGTTACGCCGATTTGCTTCTTGTTCGAAAGCTTGGTTTCCCCGTTGTCCACGTTGAATCCGATTTTCTTGCACCACTGCGATATGGCGATACGATTACAGCAACGATATGGATCGATAGAGTTGGAGAAACATCCTGCACCTGGCAATATCAATTCCATAACCAAGAAAGTGAATTGCTTTGGACATCCACACAAGTAACGGTCTGTGTTGACATGAATTCGATGAATCGGATTTCCATCCCAGAGGATTTACGCCAAGGCCTTGAGGCCTGCAAGAGGGATTCGTGATGTCAGACGATAACGAAGTGGATATGTTTGCGCTTCGTCCTGATTTTAAAGGTCCAAAGACCGTTGGAATTTTACTGATCATCTTTTCTATTTTCCTTGCTTTTGTCGCAAAGGCCGATCTCGATTTAGCCCAAACAGACGAAGTTTCTGACGCCTACATGGAGAAAATCCTAGAAACACCAAATCAGCAAGGCGATAACGTTTCGTTCGACGAGTATCAATTGTACCACAAAGAGGTGAACGACAACAGCGGCTATCTCATCAGAGGCGTATCGCTTGCAATAGGGAGTACTGCTGGGATTGTCGGCGGAGCACTCCTCTACAGAATGAAGCCTGTTGGTGGCAAACTTGCCTTAGCAGGGGCCTTAGTCTCATTCGTGGGGGGTGTTCTAGGGAACATGATTTTTTACGATGCTGCAGAGCTTCACCTCAAAGGTACAATTCGCGATAATGCGGAATATTTCGGTTATGCGTGTGGCGTCTGCACGTTCTTCGTTGCGTCTCTTGCCCTTCTGCCACTGATTAACGCACGGGCACGGTTGGCTTTCGATGAAGCAAACAAGGTCGAACTTGTTCAAGATGAGTCTGAATGATTATCTGGCCTGGGCCATTTCTTTGCCAGCGCCTTCTCAAGATCTTCATTCAAGATAGCGTTCCACCAATCGCTCCCTTGCCAAATAGCATACTTTCCACGTATGCCGCGTAAATCAGCACCTTTCATTTTGCAATTCCTAAAATTTGAGAGATTACAACGCGCTTTTCGAAGATCTGCTCCTCTAAAATCCGCTCCATCGAAGGCTGATTTCATCAAATCTGCTTCGACCATCGAAGCACGACGAAAATCGCATTCGGAGAAGTCACCCTCGGTCAAATCGGCTTCATCAAGAATCGCTCTTCTGAACGTCGAGCCTCGGTGACGGCCCTTTCTGAAGATAGCTTTTGTGTGATTTTGGTAGGAACAATCGATGATTTCCGATTCAGATGATTCGGGGTCATCTCGAGGGTCGCCTGCCCCTCCGCCTGACATCACCATATTGCACTCAGGATGTTGATTGTTTATCGAGGTGTGCCCTGCCGGCATTGGTAAGGAGCGAGAATCTGTTTTTCTCTCCATATTCGAGCGGTACCATCAGCAATCCTCGTTCCTTGAGTCTGTTGAGATAGAGACTGAGGTTTCCAGGGGGGTCGATTCCTGCGTCGGAAAACAGTTGATTTACGACTCGCGGCGGACTGTCCGAGAGGTTTTCGACATCGCGAAGGTAGTGGATTGCTGCGAGAACTTGATCGGGTTTCTTGCTTAATGAACAGTTTTCGACAAGAGCACGGAAAGCGGATCCACGCTCAGGCAGTCCGATGTCTCTGGCAGCATCGATAGCGGCATCAATGGCAGCATCTCGAGCATCTCGCAGACGTTCAAGAACGATGGACCATGTGTCATCATGGCGCATTTGGATAAGCCGTGCATCAACTTCGACTGTTGCACCGCTTAAATCAATCTCTAAGTCACCCGCGGTGACGACAAACCTTGATTGAGTAACCATAGTAATCAGTTCATCGAAAGATGCACCCATTGATAATGTTTGTATAACCACCAGTCAATCAAAATATTCTGAAGAGAAAGAAATGTGTGTTGGATTTTAGTCATCGACTTGAAGTAGAAGTTTGTGTTGTCATAGAAAAGGTGGCAGTATGTACGACACGCGAGTAAACAAAAAAACGCTCATCCTTGCGGTGTTGTTTCTAACTCCAATTTTCTTTGTACCCGAGTCCTTTGCAAGCGGCACAACACAGGTCAATACGTTCACTGGAGGGGCATCATCGCTAACCATTACCTCTGACGGAAACAATACCTCGAGCGACCTACAATTCGATCTTGAGAGGAACGTTACATTCCAAGACGCATCCTTCGTTGTCGAGGGACAATCCGTTGCCGACACCCCAGGCAGTATCTGGATCAACAGCAGCACAGGGAATACGATTTGGACGTACTCCGGAGTTGGCTATGGAGACTTATCGCATCAAAACACGTTTCAAACAGGTGCGACGTTTGATACAGTTCAGTTGAACAACAGTTCAAGCATGCCTTCCCCCATTTTGATTCCAAAGAACGCAACATTGCAATCAAGTTATGCCAACATCACGTATACGCCACAACTTGATGGCCAATACATACCTGTTGGGGCTGTCCAGCACATGGTGCTCGGTGAATCGAATGCCGATGGAATGACGGATGCATTTGTCTTCTCAACGCAGAATTCTACCACAGGTGTAAACACAGGTTTCGCTGTTATCGAGAGCAATCAAACGGCCATGGAATACAATTTGACGGGTTGGATTGAAACATGCATCAATTCAGATCAATTGAGAATTGCAGATATGAACAACGATTCCCACGATGATGTTGTAACCTTCTCTACTGGAAGCTCGATGATGTGCATCCACTACTACAACACAACGACCATGACGTATGATGCATCGTTTTCAGTCAACATTACAAGCAATCCAATCGATGTAGAGCTTGCTGATATGAACGGTGATGATTATCCAGACTTTATCACAATTCACGGATTCTCTGGCCAAGGTGAAGTCTCGCTAACTCTCTTCAATGGCTCGACAGACGCGGTGCGACAAGATGACGACATTCCAGTATACCGTTGGAATTTCGGACAGGGACGAACAAGTCTGCGCAGTCTACGCGTTGGTGATTTCTTTGATCGAAATGAAAACGTCATCATCGTTTCCGATGCTTGGAATGACGCTACGGAAATTACCTACGATTCTGTCAACCGTCAACTTAATTCCAACATTCAGAAATTCCGTAATCTTACAGCCGCATCTGTAGCAGGTGACTTTGATGGCGATGGAGACATCGACTTTTTGACAACAAAAGAAACAGAGTCAGTCATTATTATCAACAATCAATCCTCTTGGAATCAGGTTGGTATACTCGACGTTTTGGATGCAACGAATGCAACAATTGCGGATTTTAACAACGATGGCGCCGTATCACTACTCACTCCAAATCCTCAGTTTGGAGACGGAAATCCTTCGACGATTGAAGGGGAAATTGGATTCCGCTCGATTTCTCCAACAGGCTTAGGATCGCCGAGCAACACTCCCCTAACGCCGTATTCTGTACCGAGAGACATTCAGTTCTCCGATATCAACCATGATGGACTGGTTGACCAATTTGTACTTGCAGGTGAAGGACTTCAAGGTGTTTTCATTGGTTCATGGCATAATCTCTCTCTCGATACCGATGTCGATGGAGACGATGACCTGTGGGCATCGGGTTATTCGAGTACGACAATCGCTCACCTTGGTGTTCTGACCATAACCGATGCAGATGACGTCATCAGCGATACAATCTCTCCTTTCTTGCAAGCATATCCTGGGCTATCCGATGGGTATGGAATCGAAATGGTGACCAATATGATGTCATTGTCAAGCAATTCGAATGGTACTGCCAACTTCACTGATCTTGACATCGGATACGACATTATGTTTGCAGTTACAACAAGTGCGGGAACCATAGGATCATTCAGCAATTCCCTCAATCAACAAATGCTTGCTGGAGCGGGAACGTTCACAGTAACGTTCCCAGTAGAAACAACACGGGAAGGTCAGTTTGATGTGACGTCGTTGAGTATGAATTATACCTTAGGCGCACCAAATCTCGCCCTGCCGCCAACACCTGTTTTGTCGGTTCAATCGCTCACAGAATTTGATGTAACAATCGAATGGCAGGCGCTTTCTGAGTTTGGTTCGGACTTACAAGAATTCCAAATCTTCAGGATGTCTTCCGCTTCTCCTTACGATTATTCATCACCCTATGAAGTCGTGACAGGGCAGAATTACTACACCGATTCCGTCGTTGATATTGGCTCAACCTATGGATACGTGGTCCGTTCAGTTCATTCCTTTGGTATCGTCAGCAACCTTTCCCAATCGCTCGAAGTAACCATTCCGAACCCACCTGCTCCATCGGCAGTTACGAATGTACAACTTCTTGATTTGGACATCGAAACAACATCATCTCCGATGAAAGTCACTTGGGATGCGAGCGTTGACGCAGGTGTAGAAGAGTATCGAGTCTACGTTGCTAGGTCAAGTTTGGATGCAACAGGATTGGCAGATGAATTGACATCGGAAAAGGACTATTCCTTCAATGGCATCACATACCAATCCGTTGCAACAGTCCCTTCTACGACAACCGAGGCTGAACTCACCCAGACAAGTGCGTATTCGGACTCAATCGGTAATACACCCTCTGAACTCATTCAAGATGGGCATGAATATTGGGTAGCGGTTGCAGCTGTCGATGTATATGGCAATGCTTCCTTACCCCTGCCCGTCGCAGGACCGACAACTTCCTACAACAACACCTACATCGACAGTCAACTGTCCTTGACTGTACTCTCAGGTCCTGATGGATTCTCGGGGAATGTGCTGGAATCAAACAGCCCCCTTCAGATCAGCGTCTATGCGCATTATTTCGATGATGCACAGCAAGATGTCGGCATTCAGGGAGCTCAACTCGAGATGACGATAACCTACGGAAGTGAATCTCTTGTCCTTAATGGGCAAAGCGACACTACGGGACAATGGTCAGCAGTTGATGTTACGAGTCTTCACGACCCAACAATTCCACAGAGTCTCCTCGATTTCTCAGCGAGCGCAGGCGGCACCGTAGACATTGAAGTTTCAATGACTGCAATTGAGGTCGCTGATATGCAGCCCTATGCCTCAGCAAATGCCTCGGATTCAATGGGTACCGCGATATCGATTGAATTCTCTGGCCCTGCTTCACCTGTTGACATGGATGCAAACAATGCCATTGATGTGAACATCACATTGAGCGCAGTTGATTCTGTAAATCCAGCACACCAAGCCGCACTTGAAGGAACAACAATACTCTGGGAGGCATTCAACGATACTTCAGCAGACGCCCTGATGAGTGGTTCTGAAACGCTCTCAACTGGGAAGATTCGAATTGCCTCATCGTTCGAGAACATGTCTCGAATTGAATTCACAGTCGACTCAGGAAGCCGAGTTCTTATTGGAACCACGACGTATACGCTTACTCTCAATGCATACATCGCACCCGTTGAAACAAATGAGACCGATGAAACTGAACCAGAGTGGGTTCCGACGACCATTCAATCTGTCACCATCGCTTGTGAGAGCTCAACCATCTTCACCAATCAGCAGGCATCAAGTGACCCAATCGAATGTGTTCTTGAAAATCCAAACCCCTTCAGCGTCGATGTTACCGTCTCGGTAACAGAGTCACCTTCTCTGTTCAAGAATCCAGGATCGATGACCGTCGGTGCAAATGAATCGACAACGATCTCGTTCGTTCCGAAGTACGATGACCCTCTGTGGGAGCGGCAGGATGATGCGAATGTGGAGAAGGAGTTCACAATCCAACTCCGTACGAGTTCCTCAAATTATGACATCGAAGGTCAACCCTTGTTGCAAAATGGCATTGTTACGTGGACGGCAGATCTCTTTGTCGAAGTAGCTACAACACCGGTCGGAGAGGAGAAGAGCTCCTCCAATACAGCCCTATTGGGTGGAATCGGTGCAGGTGTCGCGTTGCTTGCAATCGTTGGATTCGTTCTTTACCGACGTGCTTCCGCCGACTTTGAAAACGAATCTTTCTATGAAGAAGACGAGCCTCCAATCGAAGAGGAACCAGTTGAAATTCCAGAAGGGAAACCACTTGACTCCTTTGAAGATAAGACCATTACCGATGAGCCTGAGGTCAAAGAACGACCTGGTGATTCCTTGATTTCAGAAGCCGATGATGTCGAACAAGATGAGAGAGAAGACGACGTTGAAGATGAGCCTCCAATCGAAGAGGAAGAGTCCGATGACGGAATTTCCGTCGACGAATATGGAACCGAATGGTACGAGGATGAAGTTGGAACCTGGTGGTACAGAGAAGCAGGAGCCGAAGATTGGTCCGAATACAATGAGTAAACGCCGAGATATTTTTCAAAGACCAGCCGACCAGCAAACTGAGGCCTGAATATGAAACAACAATTTGGGACATATGACCTTGTACTTCGTTCGGGAGTCGATCCGACGACAAACGGTGTGGCCATCTGTGGATTTACTACCGCAGGGATGGTCGGTGTAATTGCGACCTCTCACATCATTGAATCGCTCAATCTTACCCAACTTGGAACTGTAATGGATGCGAATTTCCCCGCAGTCGCTTTGATTCAAAACGAGGTTCCTCGTCACCCTGTTCGTGTGTATCAAGGCGATGGAATAGGCGTGTTCACTGCTGAAATCCAATTCGAGAAAGAACAAGACATTGCATTTGGCTCGACAGTCCTTGAATGGTTTGGAGCTGGAGGTTTCGACCAACTGATTATCATTGATGGTATCCTCAAGCCTGAGAAACAAATCCAAGGCGAGGGCTTGTTTGCGGTTGGAGCGAATGATGTCGCTCGTGCTCGATTGAAATCTCTTGATTTGCAAACGATTCAACGCGGGGTTGTCTCTGGAATCACAGGCTTCCTCCTCAGCGAAGGCGATCGCCTTAATCTTGACATCACTGCCCTTCTCTCGGAAGCAAGCCCGATGTACCCAGATGTCCGGGCTGCAGCGGTTGCAATTGAAGCGATTACCGAGATGACCGGAAAAGAGATTCCATTATCGAAAATGCTTGAGAATGCTCGTAGCATTGAGCAATCGGTGCAAGAGATCATCGAAAGTGCAACTCCGCTCCTCCCTTCTCCAGATGAGGATGACGATGTCATCAATGATCCATCATTTGGTTGATTGCAAGGATTGAACCATTGTAATGACGGTTTCAAACGGGGCTTGAGTGGCAATAAATGGACGTAAATCAGGAACTCTTGCTGTTTGATGGCCGGCTTTTCTGAGTGCTTCGATAAGTTGTTCCATAGTCGGCAACGAACCAACATCTGCCAAACGTGGTAGTTGATCAAATGCTAACAGGAGATGGTCGGCTGACAGAAGGGGGGCTGCATCTGAGATGTGGCGAACAGATCTGCGAATTTCTCGTTCAGCATAGAGTTGGTCAGCCTCACTCCACTCCAAGCCCAGTCCAATTCCCCGCTTGATATCACTGTCTTTGGCGAGGCAACTCTCAACCGCAGCTTCTTCGGTCAGCCGGGAACAAATTGCTTCATCCCAAATTGGTCCAATCCACATTGGGCCACTCGATTGTTCCAGTTCGTCACTGGAGGGATGCTTCACAAATTTGTAGGGTCTTTCATCGGTTCGAACTCTCCAACCCATCTGTTCACTGGTTTTGTCGGCTCCCTGCTTGCTTTTTCGAACGAGAACAGAAACACGCACATGATGCCCATCAAAGAGGGCGAGAATTGGCTCAATAGCCCGATCAAGCTGTGCCGCTCTTGTTGCAATCGTTCCCAGCAATACACGAACAGCATCATCATGGGCATACAGATCAACAATCCCCTTGTGTCCATACCGTCGCCTTCCAGAGGTTGCAGAAGAACCAGTTAACGCAGCAGTATCGGTAGCGGTTACCTCGAGGACACCCACTCGTCCAAGTGCTTGAATTGCTCCATCAATGAATGAAATTGGTGAACCAAATGGATCAATATCAACCCATTGAAAGGACCCCTGAACCATTGCCAAACGAGCATCATAGCGCTGAAAATGTATCTTGTTCTTCTCGATAAAGTCGGGCTGGTTTTGTTCGTCATCAAGTGCTGGTATCCCTTCAACAGAGACATCTGAATCGGTCGACCGTATTGCCCATTCCAAGGCCTCAGCATCGAGGTCATTCGCAGTAATGTGAAGTCGTGATTGGAGATCTGGGTGAATTTCATTTCGCCATCGTCGCACACGAATTCCGGTAGCACATAACGCATCTAATGCACGAATGGGCCCTTCGCCACTAAGCCAACCATGCTCCAATGCGTCCTCAAGCAAAAGGACTGAACGAGTACGAGCAGGTGCCATTGCAGGATTCATGAATCCCGTCCCAGATTTTGCCGCGGGCCCTCTCGGCATGTGAGTAGGGCGCTGCTGGGTCTCTTTGAGATGGACAATAGTGCGGCCTTCCAGCCAAAGATGTCCTGGCCAGCCTTCAGGAACATCGGGCCCTGAATATGCGTCGCTCATGTTGGGACGAGAAGATTCCTGTTCTTGACCACACCGCTTCAATAGTGCTTGTAGAAAATTTCAGAATTTACGTGGGTAACTTTGTGACCATGGTCGTTGACATGGCCAATAATGGCGGCTGTTGCCTCGAACTGTTGAACGAATGATAGGATGCTCTCAGCGTGTTCTTGCTCAACAGCTAAAACCATGCCTAAGCCCATATTGAAGGTTCGATGCATCTCGACATCAGTCACATTTCCTTCGACTTGCAACCACGTAAATTCTGGAGGGATTGGCATCGGTGAATCGATGTGCCATCCGAGTTGATCATGCAATCGCAACAAGTTGGACAATCCCCCGCCGGTGATGTGAGCGATACCATGAACGGCATGAACCGAACCAAGAGATTCTTTCAAGTGCTTCAACAAACCAATCACTGGGGCGCAGTAAATTTTGGTTGGAATCAGCAGGACATCAGCAAGAGTAGCATTCTCACCGAATGCTCTGCCTGTAAAGGCTGGGTTGAATGGACATGAATCGGTGTAGGTAAGACCGATGCGATTGATGATGCTTCGAACCAAAGAAAAGCCATTTGAGTGAATACCAGATGATGGCAGTCCAATCAACACATCTCCTGATTTTAGGCGCTCGCCGGTGATGGCCGAATCCTTGTCGAGAAAGCCCAATGCAGTACCGGACAAATCGAGCTCGGTGACAATACCAGGAAGTGAAGCAGTTTCACCGCCAGCTAATGTGACATTGGCCAACTCACATGCCTTCGCAAGCGAGGCTCCGACAGCGGCATGAACTTCTGGATCTGGTTTTGGTACGGCGATATAATCGACGAAAGCGATGGGTTCTGCACCGACACACAATAGGTCATTGACGTTCATGGCCATACAATCGATTCCAACGCTATCCCAATTGCTCACTGCGGTTGCAATCTGAAGTTTACTTCCGACCCCATCAGTCGCGAGAGCCAAGAGGTGATTTCCAAATTCAATCAATCCTCCAAAACCACCCGGAAGATCAACCGGTGCACCCGGCGTACCTGGTTTTCGTGTTGAACGTTGTAGCGAACCAATGAGGGAAGCGACAGCGGCCCCTTCAAGATCGATATCAACACCGCTTGAGGCGTAATCCATCGGGTCGCTCATGTATTTTCCAATGCGAGACAATTCATGAATGAATCGTATCGCCAGCCAACAATCGTGCGGCGCTCACAATCTCATCATGGGAGCCTGCAAGACGATGGCCATCGCTCACTTGATGGAACACGACAATGTCCTTTCCAGAACGTTCCGCATATTCGATGCTGCATGCGATTGGAACGATGTCATCTGCAATGCCATGAACAATCGCAGTGTTCAAGCCTTGAGGTGTCACCAGCACAGTCTCATCATCGACAGGCGGTTCCTTGAGGTGAAGCGCTGGTGCACACAAGAGTAGTCCATGAAATGCCTGCGGCATACGCATTGCAATGAGAGCAGCTGTAAGTCCGCCGTAACTCGAGCCAGCAAGAATTGGACGAGTACCACGATGCTCTTCGCAGACACTTGCAAGCAACTCCACGCGCTCCTGCAGATTCATGCCTTGGAAATCTGGCGCAAGAACCTTAAAACCAGCCTGTCGAAGCGTTCGAATTTTGCTCCCGTTTGGAGTGCCTTCCAGTCCATGTGCAAAGATAATCATAGCAATTCCTCGAGTTCGCTAACTATGAACTTATTGAGGCCGGCGCTTTTCCACTGGCTGCAAAGGAAGTCGAAAAGGGAGGTATGAATCGATGCAAAACTCCAGTGGAAACGAAGGGGAGTTGAAGAAACAATGGAACCATTAAGAACGGTGGCCTTCCATGTGGAATTCCTTGGTGTGGTGTGTGGATGATTCAAGATTTTGATTTGACGGCGCGATGGTCAACACTTCTACATGCACACTTCACGGAAGATGTTCACAACGTTGCACAACTTTGGCCAGACGTTCAGAGCCTTGAAGTTTCATATCGGACGATCGAAGGATTCGATCCGACGTTTGCACAGAGCATTCTTGAGCAACCAGACTTGCACGACAACGCATCGAATCGAGCACTGCGTGAATTGCTGGCAGATGTGGGACACGGTACAATCAATCCATGGGTTAGAATAATCCATTTGCCAAGTGACCAAGTCCGCACTGTCTCACAACTGCGCTCCGATGACATTGGTCTCATGATTTCGATCGATGCCGTAGTTACGAAGATTTCAGGTGTACGTCCAAGAATGTATTCTGCGACGTTCAAGTGCGCTGCTTGTGAACACCTCATCACAATACAGCAGCCAAACGAACAGGAACTCATCAATCCAATGGAGTGTTCCCAGATTGATGGAGGATGCGGTTTGACGAATCGCCAATCTCGATTTCACTTACTCCAGGAACGCTCAACACTCACAAACTCGCAATTCATCGAATTACAGGAACTCCCTGAACAGGTTCGTGGTGGAGTTCAACCCGAGCGAATTTCCTGTATTGCTGAACATGACCTTACAGGTAAAGTCAATCCTGGCGATCGTGTCAAAGCAAACGGTGTTTTGTTCATCCGATCGCAGCGCAAGTTTGGAAAGGACACACCAGTGTTCGATATTTTCATGCGTGTCCAATCACTTGAACGCCAGAATCTTGCCCTTGAAGAGATCGTCGTATCCGATGAAGAAGAGGCAGAGATTCGCGCTTTTGCAGCAGATCAAGACGTTTACAAGCGCATTTCTGAATCGATTGCTCCGTCAATCTTTGGTATGGAGAAAATCAAAGAAACACTGATGTTGCAATTGTTTGGAGGCGTTGCTCGGCTCAATCCCGACGGAACTCGAAACCGAGGAGACATCCATATTCTCCTCATGGGAGACCCAGGTGTCGCAAAATCGCAACTTCTCGCATACATGGGGAACATTTCACCACGTGGCCGATTTACATCGGGTATGTCCGCATCCGCTGCTGGATTGACAGCAGCCGCAGTCCAAGATGCAAGTGCGGATGGACGGTGGACGTTGGAAGCAGGTGCACTTGTTCTTGCAGACCAGGGATTGGCTGCAATCGATGAATTCGACAAGATGAATCAATCGGATCGCTCCAGCATGCACGAAGCGATGGAACAGCAAACAATCTCGATTTCAAAGGCCGGAATCAACGCAAGTTTGCGTACACGATGTGCAGTTCTAGCCGCAGCGAACCCAAAAGCTGGTCGCTTCCAACCGGTCTCTGAGGTGCCATTTACCGGACAAATCAATCTCGCTCCACCGCTTATTTCCCGTTTTGATGTCATTTGGTTGTTGACAGATCAACCCTCTGAGGCGAAGGATGCAAAGATTGCTGGCCATATTGTCGACAACAGATTGTCCGGAACCAGCGAATTATTGGTCAACGAAGGATCGAGACCCGATCCACGTAAACTCAGTTATGTTATGACCAAACCAAGTAACTCCGACGGGTATCTCCACAGAGAATTCATCCGAAAGTACGTCGCTTATGCGAAGCGAACGGTCCATCCAAATTTGGACGAAGAGGCGAAGAAACACATCATCGATTATTACGTGAAGACCAGAAAGCAGTCGGGAGAATTTCAGGATTCCGTAGCAATCACAGCACGTGCACTTGAGGCATTGGCACGTCTCGCAGAGGCGAGTGCTCGCATTCGTTTGGAGGAAGTTGCCACGATTCAAGATGCTGAGCGGGCTGTACGTTTGACCAAGACATGGCGATACGATCTCATGGGAGAGAATTTCGATGAAACGGCCATTGCTTCCAATCAGAAAGGAAAAGCACGCCATGCAGAGCGGAGCATTCTCGACATCGTTGCACGTCTTTCAGCAAATGGAGAAGGGTTCGCACAACTCGTTGACGTTCTTAATGAGGCCGAACGGGTTGACATTTCCAGAGAAAAGGCAGAGGAAGTGATCGACAAACTCAATCAAAACGGGCGTCTCATGCGACCCACCGGCTATGATACCTTACAAATTGTTTAGGCCCGAAGCAATCAACTCATGAAGTGGAGATGCTTCGGAAGACTATGGCAGATGCTGTGCGTCAGGAACCTGAGGGTGATGTGACGGATGCATCGACCTTCGACACAAAACAGTTAGGTTTCATGTGCGGTATCGAAGTGCATCAACAACTTGCAACCGGCAAACTGCATTCCCGACAACCCTCCGTGTTGTACGACGTCACCATTGATACTGTGCCGGAAGACTGGCCTCGTTACGCTCGAAAACTCCGTTTGGCGAGTGGTGAAGGCGGTAAAGTCGACGTTGCTGCACGATTTGAAAAGAGACGCAACCGCTCATTCGTCTACATTCAATCTCCGAATTCAGGATTGATTGAGCTTGATGAAAGTCCTCCATTATCGCATGATGCGGATGCTATGGATGTTGCGCTGACGGTCTCAGCCATGCTTCAAGCCAATCCAGTGGGAGCGGTTCAAACGATGCGAAAGACGGTGGTTGATGGTTCAAACACAAGTGGATTTCAACGCACATCGTTGATCTCTACGGGAGGCGTGTTGGCAACAGATACAGGAGACGTTGGAATCGACGTGCTCTGTTTGGAGGAAGACAGCGCACGAAAACTCGACAGTTTGCCTACAACAAATGGAGAGCAGGTGATTTACAATCTTGACCGGCTCGGTGTACCGTTGATTGAAATTGCAACTTCACCGGACATTCAATCGCCAGAACATGCCAAGGAGACTGCAAAAGCACTCGGGAGGACACTTAGGGACACCCGCCGCGTTCGCCGTGGGCTTGGTTCAATACGTCAAGATCTCAACGTTAGCGTAGCATGCGGGGACCGAGTTGAAATCAAAGGGTGTCAGGATCTTGCTTGGATTCCACGAATTGTACGTCTGGAGATGGTTCGTCAAGTGCACATGTATCGTCTCGCAAACGAACTACGTTCAGGTCTGAATCTACCACCACTTCCTCCGAATCGAGAGTTGGATGACGATGCAGTTGAATCAGCGGTCGCAGAAGCAGCCTCGAATTACATTCCATTGATGTGTACAGATGTTACCTCTGCTTTCACGTCTTGTGAAAGCCGGATGGTCAGGGATGGACTTGACCAAGGGTTCACTATGATCGCTCTCCCACTCAAAGGATTTGATGGTAAGATTGGTTCAAAAACGATGGATGCAGAAGGTGCTCAACTACCTCGACTCGGTCGAGAACTTGCTGGGGCTGCAAAACTCGCAGGTGTTCGCGGTGTCTTCCATTCGGATGAACTTCCAGCCTATGGAATCGAGGAAAATCATGTCCAACAGGTTCGAAGTGTATTGGACCTTGATTCAAAGGACGCCTTCGTTCTCTGTCTTGCACCTGATTGGCAAGCGCACTTAGCTCTCGAATCTGTGGGCCAACGTGCTCGAAAGGCATTCCATCGAATCCCACAAGAAGTCCGTAATGTCGTCATCAAAAAAGGAGCGCCAGATGATGGGACTACGACACCCATGCGTCCACTTCCCGGTGGTGCTCGAATGTATCCCGAGACGGACGTCCCAACTATCCTCGTAACCGAGGATCACTGGAAGCGAACGATTGAGAATCTCCCCATGCGACAAGAGGAACGTATGGAACGACTCAAGGAAACTGAACTTTCCGAAGATCAGTGCAAACAACTGCTTTCCAGAGAACTTGATGATGTATTCTTCGATACTCATTCGACAAAAAGTAAAGCTTGGGCGACCATGCTTCTCGAGTACGAATCCGTTCATCCCGAGGTCTTGTCTTGCATTCTTTCCGTCCGAGAGAATGGAGGTCTTACGCGTGAAAGTATTGAACAGACGGTGGAACATTTCGCTCAGAGTAGACACGTTTCTACCCAAGAAATCCAAACCTTTTCCGAAGAACATGGGCTCGTTCCTGCTGATGTAGGTGATCTCGAATCGATTGTGGAACAACTTGTTCTCGAACGTCTCGATTTCGTAAAAGAGCGAGGTATGGGGGCAATGGGGCCGCTCATGGGTGTTGTAATGGGCGCTTGTCCAGGAGTTGATGGAAAAGAAGTCAGCGCTGTTCTGCGGACCATTATCCAGAGGCATTCACAATGAGAATTCCTGTGGTTCTCGTTCTCATATTGTTGACTCTTCCGTTTGCTCAGGCTTCCTCTGAATCGTCATGGAATCATGAATTTGAATCTGGTTATATTTCCACAAAACCACTCATCATCGAAGATTCTGTGTACGTACGAATTTCGGGATTTTGGACCGGTGAAGAGCGGCCTATTGTCGCCGCGTTTGAACTTCAGAGCGGGAACGAACGTTGGAGATACACTTCCCAAACATCGCTTCAACACGACTTGACTCCACTTCTCTTCGTCGAACAAGGAAGTGGAGATTGTGGCCAATGGGACGAGCTCCTCATCGTTGGTTGGGCAGACGGTAAAATCACGGCCCACTCCCCCGTGAACGGTTCTGTTGTATGGGAGCATCAAACCGAGGTCGACGTTCTCGGTATCACCGGCCGAATGGCGCTGGAAGGTGATCGTGTGGTCGTCCCGACACGGCTTGGGCTCTCGGAACTTTGTCTTGCTAACGGTAGTGAATTACTGGACATCAATACTGGTAATATTGGTTGGAGGAATGGCGTCACTATCACAGATCGGGGGTATGTCTTTGGGGATGAATTGGGTTTCCTTCACGAAGTGAACCGCAATGGAACGGTCTCGAGTACATATCTCGGGGAGGGAAAAATTCGACATGCACCAATTGACACTCGGCATGGTTTGTTTGTCCATTTGCAAACCTCGGAAGGATCAACAATGTATCTCAATGGTTCAATCATTGGCAATGTTGGCCACTCTCCTGCAATTCCAATCCTTCATGAAGATCGAATCTACGCTGCAACCAGCGATGAGTGGATTTCAATTCTCTGTCATGAACAAACATGTGAAATCAACTCAACTCTGCCGTTCCACTCAAATGGCGAATTGGCAGTTCACATTGCTGATTCAGGGGTTGAAGTTTGGGCTCAATCGAACACCCCAGCTGGAGGCTGGGGTGTTTTCAATCAAACCACTCTCCTTCGAATGGAAACCACCTCATTCGACACTTACGGAACTGCAGCCCCGGGTTTTGGCAATGGTGCGATAGCGTTGGGCAATGATGCAGGACTACTCTTCGTAACGTTTCAATCAACAACTGAATCGAAACCCTCGATAACATCTGACACGAATCCGTTCAAAACCGTTCATTATGTTCTTATTCTTCTGTTCTTTTTCTTGACCTGCGCCTCATTTGCTGTTCAAGATTTGAAACGAATGGCGAAGATTGGCTCGACGTTTCTACTGCTCGTAGCACTTGCGGCCGTTCCCGAATTGTCGATTAAGGTTGCAGAACAAACAGCACCAGATGGTGAAGTTGAATGGAACAACTCATGGCCGGATGAGTGGAAAGGAACCCAAATCATCCTGTTCGAAATCGACGGAGAAGAACAGGTCATCGGAGGGTTAGAGGCGCAAGATACGGTTTACGAGCTGACGGTATTGGCCTGCGAGGAATTGAACATTACAACTGAGATTGAACAGCAATATCTTGGTGCATATCTGGTGTCATTCAATGGGATGGTGGGAGACGGTTGGGAATTCACAATTGATGGCAAGAGAGTCCCCGTGGGCATGGCTGGAGCTGAACTTGATGATGTATCAATTGTTGAATGGCGACCTGTTTGAGCGGTAAGACTCAAGGCTCACCGCTAAGTCGGAGGAGTATGATGAGCGCGATAGGTACGCACGGGCCTACTGTCTCACCTGCTGTGATGCTTCTGCTGAATGTAGCACTCTTCTCCGTTGCAATTTGGCTGTTGGTCAAACCACAGTACAAGAACGAAACATGGTTGTGGCCCTTGCTCATGTTCGTTGGGCTTGCTGCAGGTGGTCGTGTTGCGTTGGGTTTTATTCCAAACGTTATGCCTGTGACGATCATGGCTCTGTTGGTTGGCTCAAAATTTGGAGCCCAACGAGGCATTGCCTTCGTGATTCTTGTTACGCTCCTCAGTAATGCAGTCCTCGGACATGGATGGTGGAGTCTGTTCCAAATTCTTGGATGGGGTTCAGTCGCTGTTGTCGCATCAGGAATTCGGGTTCACGATGATGAGAACAGGCTTTCAATGAATCGTCTTACTGTTGCATCGCTGTGGAGTGTCCCGATTTTCAGTATCATTGTCTCACTCTCGATCATTGATTCAGGAATGACAGTAACAGGATTTGGCATCTACCTCATCAATGGAGTTCTCTTCGATGTACTCCACGTCTTAGGGAATGTCTTCTTTGCCATGTGGTTTGGTCATTGGTTTGATCGATTGTTAGATATGAACCAGCCGCAACAACACCTCGTCCAAGAGGAGAATGAGCATGTCAGCACTTTCTGATCCGCCAACCATGGCCTTTCTCTGCCGGGTTGATCTTCAACTTTCAACCGGAAAGCTCGCCGTTCAATGTGCACATGCTGCTGTTGAATCGTTGCAACGGGCGAAGAAAACGCATTCAAGGATGGTTCAACGGTGGAACGAATCGGCATCTCGTAAAGTCTGTCTCGCTGTTGAGGATGAAGCCGAATTGGAGCATTTTCTTCAATTGGTTCAAGAAGCATCTTTGCCGTTCGCCGTCGTTCAGGATGCTGGATTAACAGAGGTAGCACCAGGAACTGTCACCGTACTCGGTGTCGGCCCCGGACCACGTCATACAATGGATTCATTGTTCCGTAATCTACAGGCATATGAATGAGGTGATAGAGTGGGGTTTCGAAGTTTCCTTCACCGAATTACCGCCCCCAAATTTGAGCGCTTCGTATCGAGCAGCCAACCGCTCAAGATGGTGTTCGTTGTCAACCACGAATTGAAAATGGGGAAAGGAAAAGTAGCAGCCCAAGTTGGGCATGCTGCTGTTCAAGCAACACTCAAATCAGGGGAACTCCGACCGGAATTGCTCGACGCTTGGCTTTCCACAGGACAAAAGAAAATCTGTGTCAAGGCGGAGGACGCAAACCACATTGAAAGCATTGAACGGGAAGCAAACCAACACCAAATTCTAACATCGAAGGTCTATGATGCGGGCCATACTCAAATTCCAAGTGGGTCGCTCACTGTTCTTGCTTTAGGTCCTGACGAAGAGGAAAAGCTAAACAACTTGACTGGAAAATTGAAACTCCTCTAAGTCGATTCTTTGAACATGGGATACCTTGTGGGATGGCCATGCGAGACATCAAGTCCGACCGCATCGATCTACGATCTGACACGGTAACTCAACCAACAAACGGTATGAGAGAGGCCATGGCGAATGCAGACGTAGGGGATGACGTCCTTGGAGACGACCCCACTGTTCAACAACTCGAATCGATGGTTGCCAACATGTGTGGAAAAGAATCGGGATTGTTCGTTCCATCTGGAACGATGTCAAATGCAGTCGCACTCAAGACTCATACGGTTCCTGGGGATGAAATAATTACAGAACGTTACAGTCATATCTACCTCTATGAAGGAGGCGGTTATGCAGCGCTGTGCGGTTCGAGTATCGCTTTACCAGAAGGCGTAAATGGTCTGCTGACACCAGAACTGGTTCAACATGCAATTCGCAAACAGAAAGGTTCGCAGTCCCACTATCCAGACGGGAACTTGGTTTGTGTTGAGAATACAGCCAACAGAGGAGGGGGGACGTGTTATGTCCAAGAAACGCTCGATTCAATCGCCGAAGTATCGAGAGAAAAAAACTGTGCGACGCACATTGATGGGGCCAGAATTTTCAATGCCTCAGTTGCAACGAATACATCGCTTCCACGTATGACTCGCGATTATGATTCTGTCTCGATTTGTCTGTCCAAAGGACTGGGGGCTCCGGTTGGGTCGGTGCTTGTGGGCTCAGAAGAGTTCGTCCAACAAGCGCATCGCTGGCGAAAGATGTTTGGTGGAGGAATGCGCCAATCAGGAATCCTTGCAGCAGCTGGAATCTATGCACTCGAAAACAACATTGAACGGATGAATGAAGACCATCGTCGTGCAAAAACCATTGCCCAAGCGATCGATGAAATGGATCATGTATCGGTCGATGTCGATGCTGTTCAAACCAATATGGTTTATTTCTCCGCCAACGAGTTCTCAGCATCCGAGGTCTCGCAGCACATGGCTCAATCTGGTATCGATATGTTTGACATCTCGCCCACTCATTGTCGAATTGTTACGCATCTTCACATCACGGATGAGGACGTTCAAAACGTGATAAATGCGCTTTCATCTCTTGGTTGAAACTTTTTAACACCTCGACTAACAAAATTTGCATGATTGGGGAAGCCTGCGGCATCTGCCAAAACGAAACAATAGAAACAAACTGTTCAATCTGCATTCGTTGCGTTGAACTCACTGAAGAGAGTAAATGGGCTCCGTCGTTGCCTTTGGAGATTCACCAACGTATGGCTGATGTCTTGGGAGGGCCAGCTCGCTCCCTCAGGAAACGCTGGGAAAATCTTGAACGATTCATGTCGCATACGGATGATGTTGATTGGGCGAGACTTGATGATACTGACCAAGACCCTGTTAGGTATTCTCCTTTTCCTGAAGAAGAAGAGCGTATCTTTATTGAAAAGCTTGAGAAAGGAACAGGATATTCAGGTTATGAAAAGGAACGCTTGGAGGAAGGTTTCATCATGTGGGATGGGACTCATCTGTCGTTCATCGATGGGCGTATGTTGATCGACGGGACTTCTCATGAGGCTAGGATTCCAATCGAACAGTACCTTTTGTTGCTCACAAATTCAAACCAACGCATTGGATGGGATTTAACGCGACTCTTTCTTGCATTGAGTGGATTGTACCAAACAATCGATTTGCGAGAACACCCACGACGGTATGTTCACCGTTATCACAGATTATTTGGTCAAATTCAACGTGAACTTCTCACACCATTCGATGCCTTTGTTCAATCCACATATCTTCTCGATGAAAACGAACGCCGGAAAGGAAAGTCCATGTTTTATGGCGAGCGAAATTGGTCGTCTGAATTGATGAATCGGATGTCAGGCCGACGCCCACGTCAGAGAATGAAGTTTGCTCGCAGATTTATTCGAACTCATGAAAACAAAAATCTGACTCCATCGGCATGGCCTTGGGTGCAACGCTGGGTCGATCTTGAAGACCACGTAGAATTCTCGAATGTCAGTTATCCCTTCATGGTGAATAGTAAAGGTATACTTTGTTTCCGAACACTAACAAGAAATGGAAGTGTCCGTCGAGCACCAGTTCCTTTCATTCCAAGCTTGCTCGCTGGTCTCATTTCATGGGGATCCTCTCCGCATGCATCCAAGCAGGGTGAGTGGTTGGTTGCTGTACAGATGAACTGGTCAGCACCTTACGAGAATGCAGAAACTGCGGACGACCCCTTTCGTCGTTCAATGCAATTTTTGAGGGGTGTGCTTCAACAATTCCCAGAAGATACATGGGTGCATAGGGATCGTTTACTCGTGCGGGGAATGCTCGGACATTTCTATGAGATTCGGATCGACAGGGGGGCACACAATGCTCCGTTCAAGATCCATGGCGTTGGGAAAAAATTTACCCAACGCCACTCAATTTGCATCCACACTGGGAAATACCACAGAGACATACCCATTGGTGATACAATTGCTATTGTCGTGCTTTCCCTTCTCTCTGACGTGAGGACTGCCGATCGCGTCAACAGTTTGCAGATGCACCTGTTGACTCAACCACCAATTGGTTCTCCGCAAAAAGAAACTGGCATGCACCCACAAACCTTCTATCAGTCAAAAGGCAACAAGTTCCATTTCCCCCTGCATCGGTACTTGCTCTTTCAGGACGAAGAAAAGGAAACGATTGATGTGGACTCTTTGGAATTAATGACCGATACAGCGATTCTTGAGGATTGGAAGTTGAGACCGTCTAGGGAAGCGAGTTACGATCAACCAGGTCATCTTAACCCAGCCTTTGATCTCGACTTTGGTGACGAAGACCGCATCGCTGAGGGTGATTTTTTCCAACACCGGCGCCAAAGGCCAATTTTTGAAGAAATCCGACAGAACATAATCGAAATTCGCAATCCTCCGTTCCAGAATCAGGATGAGGAGCACGAAAGACCACAGCCCCATGATGATCAATTCCATCGATGGTATCGAACCATGCCACTGGTCTGGGAGGCACTCTCACTGCAACCAATTGGCCATCAGGTTGAACTCGGCGGTGTACGCGGCCTGTTTCGTATGCAAGGGTGCCGATTGCGAATGACCATCCGGTCTGCTCAAGAAGAGGACGCCCTTCGCCGAATACTCGAAATTCTTGGCTACAGGCATGCGCGATACCGTCAACTGAATCAAGTGTATATCCGGAGGGACTTCCCGATTGCTGATCCACGATATGCATTGAGAGAATTGATGGAACCATTGACCGAAGAATTTGGGTTCGCCAACATTGACGATTATGTCTTGCGCTTTATCGAAGTTGGGCAGCCACCGGACAGAATGCCTGAAGTCGATGCTCGATTGAACGCCAACATGGTCGATTTCTACTGACTTTTACGACGCACAGCTACGATGAGCAGAGCGAGAACAGTTAGGGGCATAGAAAGGAATGGAGCATCCTCTGTGTCCGAATCGGATTGCGGAGTTTCTTCGATGATGACTGGTTCAATGTATTCTTCAAAGACAAGGTGAACTTCGAGGTCATTCTCGTCAAAGGCATCAGCATACGTGATGTCCATTGTACCTGAAGAGAACCCGGTTGAGTTGACGAGGCCGACATCAATAATTTCCCTCAGCACATGCGGGTAGTATTGCTGGTTGTTTGTGCCATCCGGATAATAGGCCATGGTCTCAACCATCCAGACCGAGACATTGTACACCTTCTCGCTCGAATGTTCGAATGTCCAGGCAATTGTTCCTGCATTGGCTCCGGTTGAAGCCCAAGTCATCGACATCGATCCTGTTCCAGCACCGTTTGGACGCTGCGCGAGGTCAGTATAATCATCAACGAGGGAGTCGCCTACTGGTTTACTTCCAGAGATGGCATAGAGGCCATTAAATCCTGCAAGTGGTGGTTTCCATGGAGTAAATGCTCCATACCTGTCTCGGAACCATTGATCAACAGATTCGGTTCCCAATGGATCTTCGGGGTCGTAGATGTTGCGATGTACTGCATAGATTTGCATGTTGACGCTCAATGCGACTTCTTCCATTGCCTCTTCAACGTCAACACAGTTTGAACACCATGTTGCTGTGTAGTCTTCGACAATTGTCGGCAAGTCGTTGAACGAACTGTTCACGACGATTGATTCATTCGCCAAGCCATGCAATCCACCCAGAAGTAAACCGGAGTCGAGTTCTTCAACTTCAGCAGCACTTGCAGTCGGGATGAGACTTGCAATCATGATCGCTGATAGAACCAATGCAATTGAACGAGTCATGATTCCACGCACGGAGGGCTCCCTTATGAGGAAACCCGTCCCCTGATTCACGACTCTTTTTGCAAGACTCCGAAGTCAACGAGTTCGCCAGATGCAACCTTTTTCAGCAACTTCTTGAGCAGGTTCTTGATGGTATTTCGACATCGACCGATGGCCTTTGCGATGTTCTCAAGTCGGCCTTGTTCAACACCGAAGACTTCGCAAGAAATCTGGAATAGGATTGCGCACAAGACACTTGCCTTGATGTTCTCACTTGAGAACGGGGACTCGGTCATTGTTGGCTCACCTAGCCGGAACAGACGTTGCTTGAAGTCGTCCATGACTCTCATTTTCAACGACTCATCGAGGCCGTCGAGAAGTCCCTTAAGTCGTAGAATGGTGTTTTCAATCTCGGTGTTTCGAAGCTCCAGCTGAACGGTTCTCTGGTCCGCTCGCTTTTCGATGATTTCGGCCTTCTCACAAAGATTGAGGTACTTCATGACGACCTTCGCTGCGTCAACGACCTGTGCCAACGATAGACCTGCGTTCTCGACCATCTGCGGCCAATCGATGTTGACTTTACCAGTTCGCTCCTGACACGCCCTGAGACAAGCAAGGGCGAGTAATCTCTCGTTGTTTTTGGTGCTACCTCCACGTGTCTTCTTCCGGCAGACTGAATTCTTCGGTAGAACAACCTCATCATTGCCAGCAACTTCCTTCACAGCCTTGTCCTTCTCACCTGTTAGCGGAACGGTAGCAAGCGTGATGATTTTCTTGGCCTTCATTGCGTTGTCCTTACCAGCCAAATCCTTCGCAGCATCCATTGTCCCCTGGGCCATAGGGTGGATGTCCTTTGTACCTTGTGAATTCAAGTGGCTTAGAATCTTCCACTTGCCTTTTGCTTCACCAGGCTTACCAATGTATGAGCCAAGCCCATTCCCTTGCGAACCAGTTTTGATTTTTGATTCGTCTTTTGTCGGCGTGTTGAAGCTATGTTCACCCCACATCGTCCCTGCATTGTCATCTTGGTTCAACGATGCTTGATCTTCGATAACAAGACCGCAATCGTTGCACACTACCTCACCACGGATGGTGTCTACTTTCAAGTCAATACTCCCACATTCTTCGCACTTTTTCGTCAAATTTTTGTCCTCCTTGTTCTTTTTTCTGCCAACATGATGCAATCCGATGGTTGTTTGTGTATGTGATAATTGGGCTCGGACCGACACGCTGGGAGTAAACTATGTCTTGCATCCTACTTAAACATGCGCAATCTTGTTTCCAATCTGTTCGAACATGAATGTGTCTTGTTCGATTTTGATTATCCGACATCCAAGGTGGTTTGAAGGGCCGAGGGGGGCAAGAACGCAAAAAATAACAAAAATCGCGTGCGTTCACTTTTATACCGTCGTCTTCTATGTTGAGAATCGGGGGAAACGCAGTGGACATCACAGTTGAGTCATGTGCATCAGACTGTGTTGTCCCGCAATGGGTTTTCGATGAAGTCGCGAATGGACGAGATGATTTACTAGTGATTTACCCAAATGAGACAATACGTACATCTACAATACAAACTATCCTCAAGAAATCTGGTTCAGTTGACTCGAGTAGACACACAACAATTCGCCGATTAATTCGTTCACTGAGCATTGATTTTCGCTTGCCAGTAGTGATTCCACGTTCATCGGTTGGTCTCATTCAGGTTCATGAGAAACTTGCTGTCGCTGCGTCAAAACATCGTTTCCCACGACTTCATCCTGATACAACACGTCCGTGGACATTGTCGAAATCGGAGCGCTTACTTTCTCTCCATTCGTATGCGACAACTCATCAGATTCTTTCTCGATGGGCTGATGATCCCGGAGCATACGAGGCTGACCGCATCCTTTCCTCATTCAAGAAAGAAGATCTCATACACGAACATCACGTTCTTGCACATCTCTGTTTGGCGCTTGATGATTCTGAACGTCCTATCCCATACTCCCTCGGAACAATCAGTGGGATTCTCTTGCTGAATCATCCCCCAGACTTCGCTGAAAATGAGAAGCGGTTTCTCAAATCTCTTTCTACTCGACGCCCATTACACCACGTCTGCGTTCCAGGTTCATTCCGTCTTGGATTTCATGGAGCGTACATCGATGATGAAATCAAACCCGTTGAACGTGAGGATCAACTGCCGAAATGGGTTCCTCCGCATCCAATATACAACGTTCAGTCGGTGAATGATGATTACACGACAAGTGGCACCCATATGTTTAGTTTCGATCAGGCCTCTCAGGTCACAGATGCTGCGATCTCAGCCTTGCGAGCTTATCGTGAGCATTCAAAGGGTGATGTGTTGATTGTCGATGCCAATCAAACCCGTCACCGTGATTGGGCCCGTCGGTTGAAACACATTGGGATTACTTCAAACTCGTCTGACGAGGTTGCTGGTAGCACATCTGCCGTTCAGGCAATCCTACGATTCCTATCGATTTCCAGAGGGCAAGATGCTTGGTCAGCGACCAAACTATTCGACCTCGCTCGGTCCCAAGCTTTCCCAATCATGGGGAACCTATTTTCAGATCTCAAACACCCTTTGCATGAGGATTGGCGCCCAAAGCCGCATATGGAAATCATCGAAAACATTGGCCGAGGTTTCCATGTCCTCGGAGGAAAAGGAGCATTGCAACGCTGGTTGAGTTCGCTCTCTGTAGCAACCCCATATTCGATGGAATCCCACCGGCAAGAGGAGGAAGCCCGTGCACTTGAGGAAACCCAATGGTGGATCGGATGCATAGCGCATTCATGGTCAGCACTCCTATCAGATAGCGAGTGCACATTTCTATCAAGCGAATTCGTCGGTACCTCCTCGGACGTTGCTCTACCTCTCCCTCAAGCGAGTCATATTCCAAGGGATGTGCTCTCAACCATTCTACAGGCGTGTGACTGGGAACAGTTGTTTGAACGAACTCAACGCTATGATGCTTCAGTGGGGGCCATTCAAGTTTGGGTCCAAGCCATCGATGGGATGCTTCAATACAAATCGGGGGTTGATTTCCTTGACATTTGCCGACTCGCTGCAGAGCAAACTAAACTACCGTCACATAGAATCGATCATGTTGATGTTCGTATTTGCACCCCACTCCAAGCATATGGGCTGTCTCCCGACCTTACGATGTTCGTTGGTCTCGATGCAGAATCGTGGTCAATGAAACCAGAACGCATACCTTGGATAGATGATTCAGTGAGAGTTGAGTTAGGGTTAACGGATGGTGATCTTCCCATTCGCAAGGCACGTCATTTGTTCAAATCCTTGCTGAATTCAAGCCAGAAGGCGATTCTCTTTGATACCGAAAACGATGAATCAGTGGGGAATTCAACTCCAGTAGCGGAATATCTCTCGATGGTAGAATTGAAAGGCCAATTAAGCAGGTTAACGAAAGTACCTGATTTCATCGAATCCTCTGTTTCAGGCGGTGCAGGATGGTCAATGATGACAAGGGAAAGCGGCAATGTCTTGACTTATCGAACCTCCTTATTATCTGTAGACGGTTCCGAAGTTCAACTCGAACGGGCAGAAAATACATTGCGAAATACGCAGCAACGCACTGGACTTGAACTCAGAGCCATGCGACCCCCAACTTCGCCTGTTCAATCGCCAACTTCGCTTGCAACACGCCAAGAACGAGAGATTCATCTCGATCGCTTTCGTCGCCAGCCAAAATTCAAGTCATTGGAAAATGGAGCCACAATGAACTGGGAGACAAGGAACAATTTGCTCACAACAACCCACCTCGTCATCCAGCCGACGGTGTCACAAGCAAAGGTTGCTGGAGGAAGAACTGCAGCATCCTATCCGCATCTTGGATACAAAAGAAATGGGAGTTCAAGAGGGCCATCGATTGACCCGAGGCCGCTTCCTCCGCCGCAATTTTCATCCGATAGTCTGACTGCAATTCTATCCACTCATCCAAAAGAAGAGGAATCAAAAGTTTGGTCAACAAGTCGATTGACTCCATGGTTTAATTGTCCGAGACAAGCTTGGTCGGAGCAAGTTCTGAAAGCATCAGAAACATCGCCTGAGCCTTCAGAAGACATCGCACCACTGGCCAAGGGCACACTTGTTCATTCCATCGAAGAGCACCTCCTTACGCTTCTCGGAATTCAGGTTGGAAACCCTCCGTTGGAAGAAGGTGTGCCAATGCATCTTGGAACGACGTACACGAATCAGGAGCTATGGGAGAGTTTGTTAGCAGAATTGTCAGAGATTGCTCCTTGGTTGGCAAGAACGAATGCTGTCTCAGTGCATCGATGCAACGACCTCATCGGGTGTTCCCCTGAAGCGTGGAGTGCATGGATTGAAGGAGAGGGAACCATCTCCATCGGCGGACGTTTGGGACGACTTCTCCTTGCAGATTTGAGTCTGACATCTGCTGCACCAATCGCCAGCGAGTGGGCGCTGCAATCCGAAGGCGCGCCTTATGTTCAAATCGAAGGATTTGATGATGATATGGACTCAACAACAATCGATGTACGTGGCCGAATTGATCGAGTCGACCGTATCGCCTTTGATCCAACAGACCTAGAGGCGATGAAAGAACGAGGACTGTACGCTGAGCAAGCCGAAACTCTCCCGCTCCTGTTCAACGACAATGATCCTCCAGCAAAACGATTTATTCTCATTCGAGACCTCAAAACTATCGAAGGACCCAAGCCTGGAGAGGCCGGGACCCGACATGCTTCAGGCTTGTTCAAGGAAATCCAACTCGCCCTGTATGCTCGAGCATGGGAAATTGCCCATCCGGGCGATCGCGTCGTCGGAGTAGGAATTTCTGAAGTGGGCGATGATACTGAGCATTACGTCGAGATTGATCCAAGTTTCAACTTCTTAGAACCTCAGTTAAACATCGGCAGTCGAACCTCCTTTTCCACGAACCATTTCCGTGTGCCAAGTGAGGACAATGAACCGCAGAGCAATAGTTTCCGAGCTTGGATGAGTTCTAGAATCACAGCCGCTCTACGCGCTCGTGATGCGAGTGAACTTGGTTGGAATCATCCAACTCCTGGTCGCCATTGTTCGTACTGTTCCCTTGCCACTGCGTGCTCGTCAGCATCGATTGGGGGTGAGTTGAAGTGATGTCATTCAATCGCAGCCAGCGTCTGGGCCTCAATCTGGACCAACACATCGCCTTAGACGCTGGAGCAGGTACAGGGAAAACAACGGTCATGGCTGAACGCTACGTTCAGCATCTCTTGTCTGCTGAGCAACGTGCAACCTTCGTATTACCGCCCCCAATACGTCAGGAACCGTTCGGCTCAGGAAAGGTCTTGGCAGCAAAACGTGATCGCACTCCAATGAATGAGTGGAGGGGATTGTTACCTCAGGAAATCGTTGCGATAACGTTCACTCGAAAAGCCGCCTCAGAATTGAGGTCGCGTATTCGTCAGCGCATTCAGTCCTTGCGCGCAAACCCAGTACAAGACGATGATAGGATGGGGGTCCATGATCCACGACTTCGCCATCAAGGCGATGTATCGATGCTTATGTCTCTGCTAGAGGCTGCACCGATTTCAACCATTGATGCTTTCCTATCTGAGATTTTAGCGCCACACATTGACTTGGTCGCAATCCATCTGAGCCGTGAACAATTACCAGAAGAAAAAGCCCCACTCTTGCGAAGTCAAGCACTGAATGCAGCATGGAGAATTCGGAATGCAAGCGATGCCATCGAAGCAGGCATGCTCGAATCTGCAGACGAATTTATTTCTGCTCGAAACCGTTTGGCTATCCGACTTGGTGGACAGCAGAGTGCTCAAATCGTGCTGGAGGGTCTTCTTGAATCATCACTCTTTGTTGAAGAATCAAGACGCCGCTTACGTTCTCGGTCCGTCAGAACAAATCTACCATGGGATGGAACCCAACCTCCAGACTACCGTCTAATTGAGGACATGATTTTGCAAGAATGCCGCCATCTTATCGATCCTGTTGTTGACGACGTCTCCACCATCCTCAACCAGTGGGTGGATGTCTTCCTTGAATATCACTCTATTTTTGTTGCCCCAGCCCAAACAGGAACGACCAATACCCGATTCAATCAACTTGCATACTTGGCCAGAGAGCCTTTACCTGATGCCCCCATTGAACGTCTGCAATGGTTGTACCAAGTTGCATCTGCCGCTACATCATTTGCGCAACTTAAGGAAACAAAACCAACCATCTTGAGAGGGGGTAATTTTCCTCGAGCCAACACGCTTGCGGGCTGGCCTGCAGGTTTGATGACATGGTCCTCGGTTCTGAAAGGAAAAGGGAATCAAACACAGAAAGAGCAAATCATGTCAGCTGCTTCACAGTATGCTGGACAATTGCAGAATCGTCTCCACGATCCGAACGATGGACGACTCGTTCTCATGCTTGCAAAAGTAGCGTATTGCCTCAACCCGTTTCAACCATTTGTTCATAGAGATGCTAACGAGCGATACGATTACTACCCTCTTGGTCTTCAACCAAGCCAAGATCCCCCTCTTGCAAATCTGAGGGTTTCGAGAGAACTCCAAGTCGAAGTTCTCAACGATCTTTACACTGTTCATTCGGGCTGCCAGGATTTACTTCGCCACTTGAAGTCGCAAGAAGAGGCCCATGATTTTGATGATGTACAAGCAATGGTTGGAGATTTACTGCTCGCACGTTGCCCCGCTATCGTTCGACATTGGTACCCCCCAGAGGTAGTCCAAGCCCTCGATGATTTAGGAGATGAACCATGGTCAGATGAACACATCAGGCGGGCCCTAACGCTCATGCAAGGTGATGAAGAGAAGTACGTTGATTTGCAACGGAGGTATGCATTACTGAAACAGATTCGAGCACGTTATCGCGCATTTATTATCGATGAATATCAAGATACGAATCCAGAACA
>MDSX01097159.1_pt1 | contig 35489 bp, 38 predicted proteins | sample 811141 | NCBI WGS metagenome assembly MDSX01 (sample SAMN05326642, study PRJNA326480) | marine metagenome | isolation source: seawater | place: Atlantic Ocean: South East | collected 2010
TAGAAGGCAAAGAAAAAGAATTATAAAAAAAACGCATATTAAGAAAAGAGCAAAAAAAATTACGCAGAAAGCAGGCTTCGACTTTGGAGCGGCGGACACGTGCAAGGTGCCGCCCGCGACGATGACTCGGTCAATGACTGAAGCGTTTAATTCCTTTAGTAAGATGTTCGACGCGACAGGCAATAGCATCGCGGCGACGAACAAAGAGCGTGTGGATCTGCGCGCAACGTTGACGAAACAAGACGGCGTCAAAGATTTGTCCGACGAACTCCGCGCGCTCGAGAAAGAAGAGAAGGCGTTTGAGGACAGTTTAGTTGCGACGTATGCTGAGGGGCAGGCGAGCGATGCCATGGAAGAAGCCGTGAAGAACCATGGCGCGACCCTTCTGAGTAAAGTAGACCCAGAGTTAAAAATTCATTTGAATTTGAAGTACGACTATATATCGGACGCACTCAGCCACATCAAGCACAAGGGCGATGATGCGAAGGAAAAAGTGCGAGAAATTCTGAAAGATTTTAAGGAGCACCGTATGTTTATCACCAAGAAACTTACAATGTTTTTTAACGCACCTGGCAAAATTAAACACTTGTTTAAGGCTGCATTACATAGTTTAAAACTGGATGATTTAAGTAATCTGGCAAGGATGCTCGAGAAGGCGATGGGGGTGCTGGGAGAAGCCGCCGTGGACCTTAATCCAGTAAGTTTATGTGGATTACTTATGGCTCCACTCCTGACGACACCGCTTGCCCCCGGGTTTGTTATTCTTCTATTTTTGTGTAATCACATACAAGCATTGCTAATTGAGAAAGGATGTGAGGACATTGAGAATGCTATTAAGGAAAAATTTGCTGAACATTGTGGAAATTACCCGAACTCCTCCTCGTGCCTGCTAAAGAAGAAACTCGATGCATGGTACAACAAAAACGAGCTAATATTTATAGGTCATGTCAAAGAATTAAAAGATAAATTCCCCCATGCAAATTACGTCTCCGATAGAGTGCTCGCGGCGCGTGCAGCAGCACACAATACGCTAGCCGGTCGGCATACGTAAACCCAAGATAATTAATCAAATTAATATATTATAATATAGTATTATGAGTAGTTTAAGAAGTGTAACACGAAGTCGGACACGTTCGCGTACACGAAGTCGGACACGAAGTCGGACACAAAGTCGTACACGAAGTAAGACGCGTTCGAGAATGCGGATGCAAACACAGCGTCGCGAAAGGAGAAATAGAAAAGCGAGGCAAAGAAGATATACTCGTAAAAAAACAAAGAATGCACTTGAACGGGCATTTAACTATCCGTTATTAATAGTATTTGATATAGACGAAACATTGATACAGTTTTTAAACAAAAATGCATATAAATATATAGAATCAATGGATGATGTTATGAGACGAGATTTAGATAATAATATAAAATACAGAGATATAGCAGAAAAAAGACAGTTTATATTGTTTAGGCCGGGATTAGAGGGTTTTTTTGAATATGTAAAAAAACACAATAAATACATAAAAATAGCGTTGTGGACATATTCTGAGAATGAATATGCAAAAAATATAAAAGAAATTTTAATGGACGAATATGATTTGAATGAGGATATGTTTTTATTTAGATGGGGTGTGGAAGATATGTTTGAAGATGACTATAGAATAGATTATCCAAAAGATTTAGAATTAATATGGAATGATGAAAAACGCCATAAACTGCAAGAAGATTATGATAGTAGTGGTGAGAATGATGGTAAAATATTTGGGGGAACATATAATAAATTCAATACGATTTTTTTAGATGATCGATATGGAAATGTGAGTCACGAAAAGAATAGAAGAAATAGTATTTTAGTGAAAGGGTTTGAACCATTTGGTCACACAAAGACTAGAGAACCAATGACAAATGAATTATTGAAGAATGCGAAGAAAGATGATATGTTAGTAAAGTTAATAGAAATATTAGAGAAATTAAAAACTGATTACAAAAATTGTAGCGAGGATGAATGTGCGGAAGCACATGATATGGAATATATATTTGAACCAAAAAAGGTGGTACGCAAGGGGTTTAGTAAGTATTTGAAGGAGCATATGGGTGATGTAGAGTTAATAACATTGGGGGATGTAAAGAATGCGTACTCCACGCAAAAAGGTGGTATTAGGAAATAATTTAATATGATGGAACCATGGTTATTTTCCTTTCCCTTTTTTGTTGTAGGTTAATTGTGGTTTTTGTTATGGTTTGTTAGGTAAGTAAATAAATATAAATTATGATAAGTGATAATTATTTTCAAATATATAAGTTTGAAAATAATGAGCAAATATTTTTAAAGGAGGGTGGGATAGCTTGGGAGTGTTGGTTCACGCGCTTTACATGTTATACCAGTTGGTATTTAAGTAAGAAGGAGTTTCATTAAAGATGGAATCTGTTTTAATGTATTGTTTTTGATCAGGGCCGGCTAAAAGTAGGGATTGTATTTCCAATCCATTAAGTGCTCTTGGGTAGTATACGAGGTCAGCCAAGCTTCCCCATTCGATTCCATGTTTGTTAATAGTAATGTCATCGTAATTTTGTTTGAAAACTTCATCTTTAAAAATGTAAGATGATTTCAAACGTCCATTGACATATATGTAGAGAACATTACTTTTAGCGATTATAATAAGAGAAAACCATTTCATGATTGGTAGATTGGAAACAGTGATGGGTTTTTTTGTATAACTTGGTTCAGTTCCCATAGTATCCATGTATATAAGAAGTACAATTTCGGTATTGTTTTTTGCTAAATATACACCAGGTGCATTATTTATTTTAGAAACATTTTGTACTAAGTCGGTAGATGAAGTTTCACCGGTATCATCGCCTTTGTTAAAAATGTGAATTAAATTTTTGCCACATGAACTATCAAAATCACAAGTTGCTATATCATGTTCCGATCCAATATTATCACTATTAATTTTCAACCATAGAGAATAAGTAAATTCTACACCATTAATTTCATTTGTAGAAAGACCTACAATAGCATCACCAGTAGGGGTTTGTTTATTATTATATGTTTGGCTTCCGGATAATTTTCCTGGAATAATAGTAACTCCATTAGAGAGTCCTGTGGTGAGAGAATATTGTAAGAAATAAATTATAAATCTTGCGATTATGTATAAAATAATACATGAAGTTACGATAATACCAATTGTAGATGATTTTACACTTTCATATGTTGATTTAATATTTTCCATTATATAATAAATAAATAATAAAAATAAGAATAAAAATAAGAATAAATGACAAATTAATTAAAAGGAACTCCATTTTTGAGGAGGTTAATTTTAAAATTTAATTCATCGTCTGTCTTTATTAAAGTTTTACTTTGTTGTGTGTATATAGAGTTTATTTTATCCTGGTCATAAACAGTGTTAGGTTCGTATGTGAAGTAGGATATATAAGCATTACGTGGTTGCCAACTACGAGTATTTGATAAGCCATCACAGTTTCCTATAATAATAGGTGCCGTAGCCAAAGTTTCAATATATATATTTTGAACGGGTGTATCCAATGTTTTTTCTAAAACGGTGTTAATATAAACTTTAATTTTTCCAGAGAAGTAAGTAATAGTAATATGATTCCATCTTTGATTAAGATAATTGTGTAAATCAATAGGCATAGAATTGTCTAAATTAAGTTTTAATGTATTGGTGTTATTTTCTGCGGAAAGGACGACGGAAGTGTTTTCGTTATTATCTATGGAATGAGAAAAAATGTTTGACTCATATGGTGGAGGTTTGGTAATATATAACCATAGAGAGTAAGTGTAAGCATTATTACCGCTATCGGGTTTTATAGTATCTAAATTTATAGAATTATCTATGTAATCGCCTTCAGATAAATCGATTTTTATAGCTTCGCTATTAGTGAAATACCATGTAGCAAAATAGATAAGGAAAAAAAAGCAAAGGAAAGCTAATAATATTTTAATCATGTGTGTTTTATATATATATATATGTATATAAATTAATTAGAACATAAAGTTTGTTAATATAAAAGTAGTTAATAAAAGTAGTTAATAAATTTATTAAAGTTCTTTCATAGAACATTCGAAATGGAGAGAGTGTTTCTTGGAATTTTTAACTTTTTGGAGAGAGTGTTTATTGTGTTTATTTTTGGGGTTGCTGACACGACGAACTGTTTTATTAGAAGGCGAACCGAGAACCGGAGCAAATTTGCGATACATATTATTATTTATTATGTTATACAATAAATAATATGTGATAATTATATTTCAATTTTATGGTGGATAGGTAAATAAGTAAGATAATAATTTACGCGACACTTTGAAGGCTGTGTGTGTAGGGGTTTTCTTTGAATGATTTAAGTAAATCGGGGTTCATTAAATCTTTAACGGGTGTATATATTTCTTTTGGCATTTGGACAGTACCAATGATTTGTTTATTAGGAACTACTGTATGGTATTGCATTTTGAAATTTTCGCGTTCTTGTACGTTATCGCGTTCCCGACGTGCGACGGTACGTAAATTGATAGAATTATTAAAAGCGTTAGTGCCACCAGGGGGAGTCCAAGATTTAGTGACTCTGTTATGATTATTGCGTTGATTGTAAGCACCGGTGTTATCGTATGTACCATATTGATGATTATTAGGGGTACCTAAAGAATATTGTGAGGTGGTAGAACGGTTTGTAGTGTGGCGTACTTTTTGATTAGGAATAATTTGTTCAATATCGCGACTTATGAATGGGTTATCTGTTGTAGAATACATAGTGTTTTCTTTTATAGTTGGGTTAGGGATATCATTTGGGTCATAAAGAGGTTGTCCTCCGGCACCAATTTTTGAAACGATGCCATTATTTGGTTTATCAATAAGAAGTTCTTTTTTGGATTCGTTGTTATAAGTGTTAGATTTTTCAATATAGCCCATTGGATTAGGGATACCTTGTATATTGATGTTATTATCGGGTTGTGAGTTGGAGGCACGGTATGTAGAATGGTTGGTGTATGATTCGTTATTATTTTTTTTAGCATGGAATATAGAAGATGATGGTGTGCCGACGATTTCTTTAAAGATGTGTTCTCTATTTTGTTTATCATAATTTCCAATTGGTTTATTGCCTTCGGGTATGGATGCTGTTCCGGGGATACCGGAATATTCTGTATGTGTAGTACTGCGGTTATTGACTTGTGTGGAAGTAATGGATTCTGGTTTAAGGGATTGATTATTGATGACATTACTAGTAAAGTATCTTGCGGGGCCATTATTGAAAAAGGTGTCGGGTTTGTTTTTATTGACTTTAGAATGTCCAGCAAGTGTTTGAATAGCGGAGTGGGGGTGGGGTTTGTGATCATCTAAAAGGAATGTTTGTTTTGGGTTATTAATAGCTCTTAAATCATCGACAGTTTTAGGTTGCCATTGTTCTCTAGACATTAAAGAGGAATTAAATCCGTGTGTGCCGTCAGCATCGTATTTTTTAGTAAGCCCTGGTCCAATATTTTCAGATACCCATGCAATTTCATTATGTTTTTTATTAGATGTGTTCATACGCGAACGTATAAATTCGGTGTTATTGGGTGTTCCATTAGCCCATTGTAGATTATTTTGTGGTTTGAATAGAGGAGGTTGCGAAGTTTTATGAATTGCGGTAGAGGCGGAACCGACCATATTGTCTAATCTGGAATCAGAGTCTGCTTCATTAAAGTATCTACCGGGTTGGGATGTGCCGTAAAAATGAACCATATTATTATGTGTTAATGAGTTAGATGTAACTTGTTCGCCGGTTAATGACGTGAAAGATGTTTGTTGATTTGAATTAGTATCGGATGTATTTTGCGAAGATGTGTTATCAGAAACAAATGAATGACCAAATTGCGCATTTGAAGTGAACATCTCATTTTGGGGTTTTTTTTTTGAGAGTGAACTCGAGTCTTTATCATTATTGGTAACTTTATATAATGCCGCTAAAGCAACTGCTCCAAATAGATAGGTTTCCATATATAATAATATGGGATATTAAATTTTAAATAATAACTTCTAATTAACTTCTAATTAACTGTTTTTTTTCTAAATCTAATGTTCCTATAAAAACGGGTACTTGGCCTGGTATATTCATTGCATTAGTAAAACTGTCGTAGTTATATACTTTAAAATCTTCGGTCATAGCATATTTTTTACCGTCTAATTCTACCATGGTGGCTTTCATATCTTTAATGACTTCGTTTTGTTCGCGTATTGAATCTAGTTCGTCATTTTTGATAGAAGGAGCGAATAAGAAACTATCAATACTAGGATTTATAAAAGAGTAACAGGTGTATGAATCTGTAGAATTTTTAGATCGGTGTAAATTACAGTCAATTGCCGATTCTTTTACAGCATTAATGAATTCATTATTAATTTGGTCTTTTAAGTTAGATTTTTCATAAATATATTCGTCGGTTGTTAAAAGTGTTTTGTTGTCGATGGAACTCCTATCTTTAAGTTGGAGTTCGGTGGAGATACTAGATGCGATTTGTTCATCGGAGAAAGTCATCAAGTACAAGAATACAGTTACATTTCTTTCAGATTCGTATAGGTCTTGGTGGCTACAAATTCTTCTTGCTCTTCCGATAACTTGTTTCATGCGAACAGGGTGCCAATAAGGTTCCATAATATGAACGTAACGACAATTCTTTAGCGTGATACCTTCAGCACCGGCGCGTGTAATCATGAAAAGTTTTATGATATCGCCGTAGAAGTTATTTGAAGCATTTTTAGTAAGTTGTTCTACAATAGTAATGGGTACTTTATCCCATAAACTATTATATACGTTTCTATATATTTCTTTTGTAGTGTCGTCTTCATCGCCGGTATAAGAAATAAATGCGGGTTTACCGATGTCATCTGGTTCCATATCAAGTATCCATATGTTACTTTTATTTTTATGAATTTTGAATTCGACGAAACCATTTTGTAATAAAACTAATTTGAAGATACCGGTTCCTTCTAGGGTTTTAAAATCACTATAAAGAAGATGAAGGCCTTTGTGAGTTGGATTTTTGATATGCTTAAGAATAGCATGATATTTTGGGCTATATATTTCTAGTCCTTCGGGTGATAATAAGTTATGTGCATCTTCTTTAATAGAATTCAATGTATATTGTAACATTGCTTGATATTTTTTGTCTGATGATTCGTAATCTTCGACAAGATCATCATTATCGACTTCGCGGTCGCCCTTTGTATCACTAGGAATGGGTTTATGAATATTGTCTGGGAAAACGAAATTACAATTAGATCTAGAAGATATTCTGTAAGTGGACGTAGTGTCTTGATATACATCTGAATAAATATCTTTGGCCCTTTTTTTGGCATTGCGTTTTTCTTCATTGCGTTCTTCTTTTCTCGAAGATTCATAAATTTTGAGTTGGTGTTTGCTCATATAAAGTTTAACAATTTTGAAATCTGTGTCGGGATTATATGAAGGCATTAATTGTTCTTGTGGACTTTTAAAAAAAGATGAAAGGCCAGCAATGCGACGTTTGAAAAGGTTGGAATTTTTGATGGTGCGATTTTTAATATCGACAAAAGTATCTGTAAATTCATCATTAACAACAAATGCTGTATATGAATTAAGTGTAATATTATCCTTTTTAATAATGAAATTTTGCTTTTGAAGTACATTAAGAATATCGGATAATAAATCTTCATTAGAGATTTGAGCAGATTCTTGAAAATGTACACCCATATATGATGTTTTTGTAAATTTATTTAAGAAACCATTTGGGTTTCTGGTAAATTTGAGTGTGTGTGTGGAGGGTTTATAAGTTACATCATCTAATACTTCAGAAATGGTAACAGGTGTATCTGAAGGAATTGATGATAATGTTTTTTTCTTAAATAGTTTTTGAAAGTAATCGGTGTTGATGGTAGTTGATTCTTTTGTGCGCAAAACAATAGTCCATTCATGTATATTACCTCGTAAAATATTAAATAGTACAGCAATTTCTAGAGGGGTGTTGATGATGGGTGTTCCAGTGAGAAAGATAATTCTACAGTTAGTTGCGGATAGTAACCATTGATATAACATGTAAGGAACTGTGTCATATTTTTTAGTAGTGATTTTATTAGTGATAGTGCTAACGAAGTTATGTGCTTCATCAACAACGACAACTTTATCGTCAAAAGGATTTTTTGTACCGTTGAATGTTTGTAATTTTTCATTTACATTAGATTTGCGAAGACCATTATATGGAACAAGTGTATATTTAGAATGAAGCATATGATTAATTTGTTCAAGAATTTGTTTTTGTTCATCAATAGTGAGTTTATTAAAATTGGGTTGAATAGTAGAGTCGGGTACCCATGCGCCACCTTTTTTTTTAATAAAGGCATCAGACAAACTTAGTTCACTTGTGAATTGTTCAATCAAATTGGATTTGATAGTGGATTTGGAATCTTTATTATCAAAAACGGAATGAAATGTCCAGAAGTAGTTAGTTTTATAAATTGGATCGCCACAATTTTTAAGTTCTTCAATATAATTTGTAATAAGAGATTTAGGAGTTAAAACCATAATATTTTTAACATGTTTGAATCCTTCAGCAATAGCAATAGAGGAGCATGTTTTACCTGAACCCAACCCATGATACAATAATAAACCTCTATATGGTGTATAAAGATTCATATAATCCCTGACGATTTTTTGATGGATAAGTAAGTTGAAATCAGTTTTTTCTTTAGAATCACAAGATATTTCGGTTTCTTCTGTTTCAGAATATTTTTCTTTATTAAAAAAAGAATTAATAAACTGTATAAATATTTCGCGATTATTAAGATAATATTTCAAGGTACTTTTGTCTGATATTTTAAATGTATTTTTTTTTGAATATTGTGGTAATTTTTTAGTATCAATAAGTACACCATCAACCACAACTTTTACGGGAATAGAAGATGATGTTGAAAAGAATTCGCTGGGGCTTGATATAGTAATTAAAAGGTTATCGACTTTACCGATAATAATAAATGAATTGGCAACATCAGTTGAATGTTTATTAATTAATTTTATTTCTGATTTAGATTTAGGTTTAGGTTTTTCTATATTTGTACTTAGAGTTTTACTAACATGAGATAGTTTAAAATTGTTAATAAATGTATCATATGAAGTATCCTTGAACTCATCTCTTTTATCGATTATGAATGTATTTTTGGAATCGTCCGGGTCTGAATCGGAATCTGAGTCATCTAAATGTATATATACAGAAGTTTCCGTTTGTGGTATTGGTCTAGATTGTAATTGTTCTAACAGATACTTGTTCATTATAATACTATATTACTATAGTATTATATAATTTATTATATAACGGAAAGGGTTATAACTCGATGGGTAAGACATACTAAATAATATTAAACATTATTTCCATGTCCTTTACCTATAAATATCAAAGCATTTTCACAAGCAGTCATTTCTGCTTTACGTTTAATTTTATGTGTACCACAACCTAGAAATACAAAAACAAAACCATTATTTTTATAAATATCTTGAATATATTCTAATTTGTTTTCAACATTGTTAGAAATTGTAATAGCATCATTAGAAGATAAGTTATGAATATTTTTTCCAATACATAGATATACACCCATGTAATAACCATCATAATTTTTTTCTAATTCTAAATAATCAGGAGTGGTTTTGAATTCTTTTTGAATAATCATTTGTAATTTGTTTTTAAAATTAACATCACTATGTACTAATTCAAACCAATTGATATGTTGTTCCAGTACATTTTCCATAAAGATTTGCACCAATTGAAAACCTGGTCCACATGTAAAGACATTTTGAAACCATTTACCTTCATCATCGATATTTATTTCATTGAAATCTAAGAACATTGCACCTAAAAAGGCTTCAAAAAGACAACCTAGTTTTTTATAATTACTGCGATTTTTTTTTTCTTCTGCGGATACACTGAGTAATAACCATTTATTGAGTTTCATATCATAAGCCAATTTTCCTATAGATTCGTTTTTGACCAAGGCTATTTTTTTTTCAGTCATAAATCCTTCATTTTCATCTGGAAATCGTTTATATAAATAGAATTTAATAATAGCTTCTAATATGCCATCTCCAAGAAATTCGAGTCTCTCATTGGACTTAGGTTTTAGTTCAACGCAATCAAGGGGTCTTTCAAATGAAGAATTTTCGTTATTATTGATAGTATAGGAACGATGAACGAAAGCGAGTTTATAGTTATCGATATTATGTACGGTTGTTGGTAATCCATATGATCTTAGAATTGTTTGAAGTTCAATAATAGATATTTCTTTATTAATAGGATTATATGGATTGTAAGAGTTTTCGTCTGAGTTATAATCGTTTAATACGTTTTCGGCCATTATAATAATAAGCGACTAGTGTTTAAGTGTGTTAACGCAGTGAATTACATATTTCGTTTTTAAAGCTAGGTGTGAATTCGGGCATAGGGTCTGTGCGCGAAAATGGTGGGTTAGGTTGGATAAAATATACGGGGTGGTTTTGAGTATTGTAAGCATATTCAACAAAAAGAATGGGACATTTAATGTTTTGAGAACGCTGCCATTTAATGAATTCTTCATATTCATCTAAAGTGTTGAATGCGATGGGATTCACACCTGGTACAATAACTTTTTTAGTATTTTGTAAATAATATTTGCTACCTTTTTTAATCAAAAGATTTGGACACAAGTCTTCAGATTCATTAGAATTATCGGTAAATGGTTCTTTTTGGCATGTTACAAGTTGTGTTTGGGTTAAACAAAAAAATAGTCCAAATAAAAAAATAAAAATAAGAAATAAAGAATACCTAGACATTTATATATTATAATATTATTTTTAGAGCAATTAATATGTGTATTTTATGATATATAATTTTCCATTTCTAAAAAACCGTTTTCTTCTAACCATTTGTTGGCTAGAGATGATTTATCTAAATTATTTTTAGATAAAATAGAACGTAATTTTTTAATACATTGTTGTTTATCACGTGGTTTCATTCCTTGAATAATATCTAGTAGTATCGCAACTTCACTCATATTTATATATGTTATATGTGTTAAATAGATATAATTAAAAAAATTTCAATTTTGTGTTATCATGATAGTTATTTTTAAAAGTATTTATTTGTATTATTTAATGTTTTTACGCTAGTCGCAAAAAAAATTCGAAATTAATATGATAATAATGTAAAATATTAATGGTAAGATTATATAATGAAATGTATTGTTTTTAACAGTTCAAATAACGACGATGGAGATAAAAATATAAGGTGTTCTAGTAATTTTAACTATGTATGTGATATTAGTAATGTGTATGATTATGATGACGATAAGCAATTATCTATGATAGAAAATTTATATAAGGTAATAGATTTTGAAAATAGAGTATCTTTGGTGAAAGACATAAAAATCAAATTGACATCTTACTCACAACAAGATAAACTGAAAAAAATTTTTAAACCGGAAGAGTTTGTTACATTTAAAGAAGTTATAGATTTATTATATGATACCCGAATGCAGTGTTATTATTGTAAGAAACAGGTTAAGGTAATATATAAATATAAACGAGCCCCCCAACAATGGACATTAGATAGAATAGACAATACAAAGGGACATATAAAAAACAATTTAGTAATTTCTTGTCTTCAATGTAATTTAGGTCGTAGGTGTTTAAACAGTGACAAATATCTTTTTACTAAAACATTGAATATTGTAAAAATATGATTAGATTACAATATGGTTTTATATATAAAATTATATAAATTTCCATATAATTTTATATAATTTTCAATAAAACTTAAAACTAAAACATTAATTTTTGTAAATAAATGAGTTTACAATATACGAATCAAAATGATTTATTACTTAATAAATTCAGAGAGTATTATGCGGATAAAGACAATATGAATAAAATGATATCTATAATAAATGGCCAGTCGGCAATTTCATTGCGAATTGTGGATTGGTTTACAACAAATTATTCTAAAAAGTATTGGGTAGTATATAATATAGAACATAATGGAGAGACGGTAAGATTCAAAGTATTTGATGATTATAAATTGAAATTAAAAGCGTATTCAAAGAAAAGGTTTGATCCGTTTTGTAGATGGGAAAGAGTGCAATTTCCGTATGACAATGACAGGAGTATACAAACGACGATAGGACAATTAAATTTTTTTAAATGGGCGATAGAAAACAAGGTAATAGATTATATAAATAATAATTACAAAGATATAGATGCAGATATGAATTTAAGAAATAGTGTAGGTAAAAAAAAACGAATTGATTCTGAACCACATATGGCCGAAAAAAAGAAACGGACTGAGTTATCGTTATCTGCAGTAAAAACAATAAAGAAAGAAGATGTTGAAATACAAATAGTGTTTCATTAATTACTATTGTTGTTATTATTGTTATTAGTATTGTTGTTAGCAGACTTTGGTATGTTTTTTGAATTACCAGTGTAATTTAAAATTGATAAAGAAAGTAATTCATTTTTTATATCGTCGGAAACATGTAAATTGTTAATGAATTCAATAATATCATATTTTGTAGGTAATTTTCCTCGTGTTAATTCTTTCATAATTTCATAGGGGTTTTCTATATGATGTTTACGTAAAATAGTTTGTAATCCTTCTACAATAACATAATGGTGTTTTTGTAAATCATCATTTAGTTTAGAATTATTAGGATAAATGTTAGCTAATCCATGTTTTATGGATTTAATAGCGACAAGCATATATCCGAAACTCATGCCAATATTTCTAACTACAGTGGAATCTGTCAAATCACGTTGAAGTCTACTAACAGGCAATTTATTAGAAAAAAGATTTAACAACGCATTTGCAATAGCGATATTACCTTCTGCATTTTCAAAATGTATGGGGTTAACTTTATGTGGCATAGTAGATGATCCAGTTTCTGTTGCAATAACTTTTTGAGAAATATAATCCATAGAAATATATAACCATATATCCTGACAAAAATCTTTGTATATATTATTAATACGGCGACATATATCAAATATACATGATAATTCATCATAATGTTCTATTTGTGTAGTATATGTTTGTCGTTTAAGGGTTAAATGTTCGATAAATTTAGTAAAAAATAGGTCCCAATCCATGTTTGGATATGCGGCGTAATGAGCATTTAAATTACCTACAGCGCCTCCCATTTTTGTAGATAGAGATGAAACAGTATGTACAATATTTACATATTCATTTTGTAAACGTTCAGAGAAAACAAGAAATTCTTTTCCTAATGTAGTGGGTACAGCGGGTTGTCCGTGTGTTTTTGATAACATGACGATATTTTTCCATTCAATCCCGCAATTTAATATGATATTTTTCAATTCTAAAATTTCTGGAATGATAATAATAGTTAACGCATCTTTTATCATCATTGATAAAGCTACATTATTAATATCTTGTGATGTCAGACCGAAATGTACGAATTCTGTGTAATCTTTAATTAATGGGTTGTTTCTAATAAGTGTATTTTTTACAAAATATTCGATTGCTTTAACATCATGATTAGTAGTTTTTTCTATCTCTAAAATTTTATTATAATCATCCAATGTAATATACCAATCTATACAATAGGAATTAGAATTAAGTTGACCTAATGTTTCGTCAAAACAGTATGGTAGGTCTTTATCTTTATGAATAAATTGCAATATTGAATAAAAATATAAAAATTCTAAAAATACGCGATATTTAGTATATGCAAAGTTTGAGAAATATGGACGTAATTGTTCAGTTTTTGATCTATATCTTGAATCTAATGGACACAATTCCATAATCAAGTAAATGTATATTGAGATAATGTTTAATTCTTTTTTAGATTTCTATATTATAAAGGGTGTATGTATATATTTGCATTTATAGGTACATTGATAGAATCTATTAGTGATATAATATTGAAAGAATATGTAACAAATAAAAAAACGTTATATTTATTAATAGGTTTAATAGGATATATATTAATTGGATACACTTTTATGCAATTATTGAAATATAATAATTTAGGTACTGCAAATATAGTGTGGCATGTTATGCATTTTATGATTCTATGTATAGTAGGTATATTTTATTACAATGAAAAATATACAATTAGAGAAATATTTGGAATAATCTTTGGTTTACTATCGTTTTATTTATTAGGGGGACACTAATACCATTTTACTTACTAATATATGTAGTATATTTACGCGGATTATGTGTTTTTTTGTGATTTTTTTCAAATAATTGCACCCATCCACTTTGATAAGGAGTAAGGGAAAATTCCAAATTATTTTTCCACAAATGTTTTAATTCTTTTGGGAAATCAGGTGGACATGGTTTTGAGACAAAGTTTAAAATTCTATGTATTTCATTTACATCGTCCTTCTCATAACCACCCCTTATAATTTGTGGTGGAAGTCGTTGAGAATACATATTATATTATAATCAGTTTACGATAATATGTATATAATTAATGCAAACAGTTTATTCAATTTTTTAATTATATATTCCCCTATATATTAACTAATTCCTGGGGTTAAAAGTTTCGACGCACATACTGAGATAATTATTATTATCAAATACCGTTCTACAAATTGGGCAAGTAATAAAGATATTATTGGAAGCATATTTTTCGAAGCATGATTCACACATAGTAGCATGGTTACAGGAACCACGGACTTGACATTTATTTTCCATACATACGACACATGTTTTTGGATTAAATGTGATAGTTTCCGGATTTTGATTAATATCACCACATCCAATAACGAAAGTTTCATTTTCATGAAAACGCATTAGATGTTGATATCCAGAATATTGTTCTGCATCTTTATCTTCTCTTTGAACACAGAATGTACCATATAGAGCCCAACCAGATAGAACAATATATTCATCTCTAATTTTTAACACAATATAATTACATCGTGAAACAGTTGTGTTAAGGTGATTTGTAACAATAGAACATTCGTGTAATCTACCAGCTGTTACCATGTTAGAAGTTTTTTCTTGAATAAATGGTGTTGAATATGAATATTTGATTTCAAAACCAGTATCGTAATTAGTACAATTGAAATGTACCAATTGGGGTACTACTAGTTCCATATAAATAATTTTAAATTTTTGTTCTACATTAAATAGTTCTGTATTCATTACCATGATATAGAATTTTCTTAACTGATTACCTAGATTTGATGTTGATTCATCCTCGTGGTCATCAATAGTTTGACTAATAAGTTGACTAGTTTTGTGTCCACTAACTTTAGCATGTAGAATAAAAGCGATAATTTCTTTTGTTAAATATAGGTCATTGAGACAAACTTGATTTGATGTTGTAAGATTTGTGTGATCATCTGATTTAATTAAGAAGTCGATATGTTGATAAATATCATCACTAATTTTCGATAAATAATTCCAATCATCGTAGCTATCGTCGTCAATAAATTCATTTAGAATATTACACAAAGAATGTAGATTAAGATTGTTGAAATAATCAGACGGTTTTGTATGATTTTTAAACATAGTTGTTTGATATTGTATATACTCTATATAATGTATACAATATGATAAATTATTTTTCAATTTTCAAAATTAAGCAATAACATTAATGATTCCGTTCATATCCTCGTGTACGCTACATTGGTAATAATATGTTCCTATACTTGTAGGAATAAAAACTATTGGTCCATCATTAGAACCCTGTCCTGATACTGTTACGTCTGTTATTTGATTTGTAGTTCCATTACTTAATGCAGTTTTAATATATAATGGATGGGCTCCTCCATCATTAATTAGTATTAATGTATCGCCTAACGAAATAGTTAATGTAGGGTCGGGCATTCCATTAATAATATAATGATACGGCGAATTGTATGTTACCTGATAAGAATATGTAGATGCGGTAGATGGCGCACAATGATTAGGAAAAAGGTGTAAGGCCTTAATACGTGTAAGTCTTCTGTCATAACTATTATGTTTTAGTGCAACGCCTTGTTGTTTGGGCGTTTGGCATAATAAATTATGTGGGGTATATATTTTTTTGCGATGTGATAAATACATAGATGATGAGGGGATGGTAGTTTTTTTATTAATAGAATTTGTATAAACAGAATTTTTACAAGTATACATCTTATATATTAAAGTAACAAAAAAATAAGAATAATATAAATATAAAAGGGAGTGCCAGTCCATCTAAAAAAGAGGGAGTTGGGGGGACCTGGGTTTTCCATTAAATATTTATGAACATTTATTAGGAAAAAGATGTATAGCTTTTAAACGATTAAGTCTTCTATCATAGCTATGTATTTTAACAGCCACATCTTTGTATTTTTTACCAATAGGACATTGTAAATTAGATGCTGTGTAGACTTTTTTAGTATGAACAATATAAGTTGATGATGAAGGTGTTATATGTTTTTTTATAATAGGATTTGCATGTATTAATTTCACACAGTTACGCATAGTTATATAATAAAACAACAAAAAAATAGTATAAAAATTATGGTGAATCGTTTTCATCAATATAGTCTAATAATGTCATCCAATCGCAAGCATCGAAATATACATTATGATTATTACATAATGGACAGGTATAACTAATATATGTATTGGCTTGACATTGTCCCATAGAAATATACCAAGAACCATTTTTGAGAATTTCGCCACATTTATTGCACCATATTACACTAAATTTATATTCTGTAATGTCTGGAGATATGAATGAAAAAATTACACGATATATTTCATCGGGCACCCTGTTCATATAATGAAATGATAGAATATAATTTATGAAAAGAACGACGAAATGTCTTTAGTATCTGTTTTGCTCATATCGATATATTTTTGGAAGAGGAGTTTTTCGACTATTTTGTTTTTAATTTGTTCTTCTTTACGTTTGAAACCATCATATGGTAATGTTTTGCGTGCGGTTTCGATTTCTGATTTGATTCTTAGTTTCATATTTCTTTTTTTTTCCATACCAGGCAAATCAAATAATACTAAACTGAATATTTGAATAACAGGTTTCATAATTTGATTTGTGATATAATGATTATAATCGAGTTTTAAATTGTTTTCACGAATAAATGAAGGGGTTTCGATTTTATCACCTTGAAGTTTGGGTTTAATTTTAGGAATAATGAAGGCGTATGGAATACGATCACCGGGTACAGGTTTATTACCGGGGTCACGTTGTCCGATTCTATCTGCTAATACTTTATGTGCGATTTGATTGGGATTTTTATATCCACTGCGAAGAGATTTTGTAATAAGAAATTTATCAAATAATGAATTTCCATTAAGAATATTCGATAATGAATTATCAAGAAAATCTAATGATTTTTGAATGTTTTTATCTTTCATGAGAATATCGATAATACCCCCATAAATATCTTTTACAATAGGTGCATTATCGCGTCTCTTAAGAACAATACCCATACTCTTAGATTTGCATTTATTAACATCGGTTTCGTACAACATACCGACGTACCTTTTTTTAGATAGAAGACAAAATGGCATGAATGTTTTTTCATATTCAAGATCATGTGGTGATTTGAGAAATTTGGTTGCTAGTTCTCCTGCTTCTTGTGCAAGTTCAATAGTGATGGCCAATGCATCTTTTCCGGAAATAGTTTCATTAGTGTCAAAATTTTTAAGATTGAATGTGAAGAATACAGAATCTGTATCGCCATAAATATATTCTGCGTTAGTGCGCACTTTACCAAAATGCTTGGTTTCACATATAGCATTACCATAAACACCTTCTATAAGATTTTTAGCATAAATAAGTAATTTTCTCCCAGTAGCAGTTGTGCAAGCAGCAACGTCTTTTTCGTAAAACGCGCTTGTTTTTGCACCACACTGACCATATAATGAATTTGCAGTTAATTTAATAGACAATTGTCGTTTATCTAGAATATTTTTCATAAAAGGGTCGGTTTCTTTTCCCATTTGTTTTTTAGTAGCTTTTCTTGATTGTAGAAGTTCTTGAAGAACAGCTGGCATAATTGCCATACCATCATTTGCTTTAGCAAATCGGCAGGTTTTAGTACCAGTTTTTATTTTTTGAGCGGCAGCCTTAGGTGTTTTACGTTCGTATTTATATGTATCATATGTTACATCTACATAACTATAATTTGGTAAATTGTCATATAGAAAATTTCCCGTATCACATTGAACACCTGTTTGCTCTATCAATTCACCATCCAAGTTGTATTCTTTTGTCCATACTTTACTCGAATGGCAAAGATTTTCGCTAATCATAGATGAAGGATATAATGAACCATAATCAACGCATGCAACGGGGTTATCTAGATAAAGATTACATTTAGGTTCAAGAACAATGGCACCTTCGTATCCTTCATCATTTCCCATGGCACTTTTTAGTGTAGGCATAAGTGTATTTTTTTCTTTGCATTTTTTAGCAATAAAACTTGTTAATTTGATACCTTGGCCACGTAAGACCAGAAAACTAATAGGAACGCTACATAGATTTGCCATTTCGATGAGACCGGTAAGAATGTCAATTTTGTTTAATAATGAATGAACAAGATTACAATCCTGAATACAGTATTTAGCAATAATAGCCCTATCTGCATCGCTGCCATTAGTAAGTTCAAAAATATCTTTGGGTGTAACGTCGTCTTTAGCTAAACACCACCGAAGTTTTTTACATTCGTTAAAAACAATTGGTTGGTCAATAGTAAAATACTCTTCATTAATGTTAATATTAATGACTTTATATTTTTGTCCATTATTAACATATTCATTTGTATGTCCTATTTCTTGAAAATGAACAAATGCATTTTCACTTAGTCCAAAAAGATTTTTGCTGTATATTTTGAATGTGTCATGGGTATCTTCTTTTGATGTTTTGTAAATAGTATCGCCTATAAAATAACCAGCAACATTATCCAGTTTATACGATTCGAGATTATAATCTCTTCGGAAAGAATTGTATAGATCGATTTGAATACGACCGGGTATGTTAATGAATTTTAAATTGTGTTGTCCACTTGCGAGGATAGATACACTTTCTTGTATCTTATATTCATATTTATCTTTGGTGCCACATATTTCGTTAGTATTTCTTGATAATTTAAGAAATTTAGGCACACAATTCAATTCACATGCACGTCGAAACATAAACTCGTAATCAAACCCAAATATATTATACCCGATAATAATGTCTGGGTCTTCTTTTTGAATAAGTTTTGTCCATTCGAGTAATACATCTCGTTCTGTTTTGCAACAAATAATCTCAGAATTTTCTATTTCACGTAATTCGTTGCAATTATTTAAAACAATACAGTTATTTTTATAAATGTTATTTGTCCCCATGTCCATAAATGTGGAACCAATAAAAGTAACAGTGTCGCCTTTTAATGATGGTAAATAATTTGTGAATATTTGATTGATTAATGTGGCTTTATCTTCTTTTGGAATTTTTTTGTCATTAATGAATGAAATTATATCATTGTTATAGTTTATCTGCGATTTAGAGCGAGCAGTATAATCTTCATTATCACTGTCATCAGGAATATCAAACATATTTTCTATGGAATTATTAACTTGTACATCACATAGATTGTTAATATTCAATATTTTGTCAACACTAAGAGAAATACTATCAAATGTAACGGATGATTTAGGATAAACAATATTGATGTCTTCAAAGTGTTTATTAATAACACAAAATGCAGAGAATAGAATATCTTTGAATATAATTTTGTTAATAATATATTTATTTGAATAGTCAATAATTTCGTTAGAGAGCTTGTTGTAGTTTTTAATAGGTAACGGGAAATCACCATGACTACTACTGGCCTCAATATCAAAACTACATATTTTATAAGGAACAGCAACATCACTTTCAATAGAAATTATATCGTTCATAGATACACATACTTCTACATTGCAACTAGTTATTTTACTTTTTACTATTTCTGTATTTTGGTCGTCGAATTGAATCCATCCGGAAGGATTTATTGACCGCTCGTGAAAGAAACGAAGTAGTGGTGGAATATGTGCTTCATATAATAATAAACTTGCGCCTTTGTATTTAATACCACCTTGTTTAATTGTGCGATTTTCTCCTGTAGTATACCATAGATATTTAAGTGCATTGAATTCGCGATTACTATTAGTGAATAGTTTAATGAATTTGTATTCTTTACCGCCATCGAATCCATAAAGTTTTTTGTGTTGTACCACTTCTGATTTTAGAATAGAGGCATGTTTGTATGATAATTGTTTATTTAAATAATCGATAAACAATCGAACATCCTTATTATTCCATTTGTTAGGTATTTTTGCAAACATGTATGGTCTGTAATCTTTTACTAGAATAGAATATGTATTTCGTCGTTCATCTATACCAAATAATTGAATATTGAAAACATACGATTTTTCGCTTGAATCATAATCATCATCACTCGAATGATCATCTCTGATATTATCGTATGATTCGTTTAAAACTTCGTCAGTAGTTTTAAAATCAATTAATTTACATTTCATATTATAACTAAATACTTTGCTTTTAATATGAATTCAATTTTAGATACTAGGTTTTATGCAAATAGTAAATTATATATATATATATATATTATTAATGGATAATAACGGAATAGATAACCAAAAATTATTAGATTGGGCTAATGAACGGTTGGACGAGTTAATAAAAATAAGTGTTAATGACTGTTTTACCTGCAAATTAGTATCTAATGATAATGAAGGAATTATTGAGTATATATATGAAGGTAGAAAGGATGAAAAACTAAAAGATGAATATAAGGAATTGAGAAAAGAGTTTAGAACAAAAAATCCCGAAGCAAAATTATCACCTTCGCGTATCAATACAAGATTGGGTCAAATATCAAATCTTAATGTTATATTTAGAACTCTTTTAATAAATGATAAAGTAAACGATGAGAATAAAGAATTAATGAAAAAAAATATAATAATATTGCAACGATTGAAGAACTTGTATTATGCGAATATTCAAAATAATTACATATCAAATTTAAACATGAATGCGCGATTAAGTAGTGATTATTTAGAAATTATTTTGTTTGCATTTGTTCCGGCATCATTTATAACAGGATATTTTGGTATGAATTTTGTATCAATGGGGAATCCAGGTGCAAACAGAAATAAAAATGGGCTTTTAGCAACAAGATATGGTCATTGGTATGCGATTTTTATTATATTTGCGTTGATTATGTTTTCATATGTTATTGTAACGAATAGTTTTTTCAGCAGTGATATTAAACTTTCAAATAGTATTAAAAGATTACAGGATATGTATAATTTACCACAATTAGATGACAACTTTTAGGGGGGAATCAATGTTCCCCCTTACCATCCTTTTATCAGTATTGTAAATAGTTCTAAAATATTACGTTTTTCTAAGAGGTCTTTTTTTTCTACTAGATTTAGTTTTTCTAAGAGGTCTTTTTTTTCTAATAGATTTAGTTTTTCTAAGAGACCTCTTCTTTCTAAAAGATTTAGTTTTTCTAAGAGACCTCTTACTTCTACCACTTCCCTTCCTAGTTAGTATATCGTATGCCTCGGCGACGCGCTGGAATTTGGCCTTGGCGTCTGGGTCGTCCTTATTCTTGTCGGGGTGCAGCTGCAGTGCAAGCTTTTTGTAAGCATTGCTGATCTCCTTTCTGGTCGCGTTGGGGGAAATTCCCAAGACCTTATAATATTCGACGTTCCCGACTCGAACTGGCTCGTAAGGTGCATGAGGTTCGTCTTCTTTCTCCTCGCCGCGTGCCTCTTGTCGTTCGCGAGCTCGGGCTCGGGTGCGCTCCTCGGCCGCTTCTCGGCGCGACCTATCAACCCCCTCGACCCGTGCCCTCTCTTCTGCCGCTGCCCGTGCCCTCTCTTCTGCCGCTGCCCGTGCCCTCTCTTCTGCCGCTGCCTGTTGTTGTAGGTACGCCTGTTGTTGTTGGTGCTGTGCGTACGCCTCGGCCTGTCGTTGTTGTTGGTCCGCAAGTGCTTGTTGTTGGTACTTTGCGTATGCCTGTTCTTGGCGCGCCCGCAGCCCGTTACTACGCATTATATATATATATATATATAACAATTAAATTTCGTATAATTGAAAATAATCTACAATTAAAGTATCAAGGAGGGGTAAGTGGGAACCTAGGTTCCAACCCTAAAGTATTTAAAATCAAATGAGTAAATAGTGTAATAATGGATAATATGGTATATTGTAATAATTGTGGTCGTTTAGGACATCAATATCATCAATGTAAATTACCTATAACGAGTTATGGAATAATAACATTTAGAATAAACGAAGGAAATAAAATAGAGTACTTACTAATTAGAAGAAAGGATACATTAGGATATGTGGATTTTATCAGAGGGAAATATCCACAAAATAACATAGAACATATATCAAATATGTTGAAAGAAATGACGATAGATGAGAAGAAAAATTTATGTAAAGAAGATTTTAAAAAATTATGGAACAATTTATGGGGTACTAATTCAAAAATGGGTGGGTATCAAAGAATAGAGGAAAGGACATCTTCTGAGAAGTTGAATAATTTAAAGAGTGGGATAAATATATTGAATAGAAAAACAAAAGAATGTAATGTGATATGTTTAGACGAATTAATAAAAAAGGTAAATACAAGTTGGATAGAACCGGAATGGGGTTTTCCGAAAGGTCGTAGGAATCATTTAGAATTAGATATAGAATGTGCATTAAGAGAGTGGGAAGAAGAGACTGGCTATTTAAGAGATGATATAGATATGATTCAAAATTTGGCGCCGTTTGAGGAAACATTTACAGGGTCAAATTATAAATCATATAAGCATAAATATTACGTGGGACATTATGTGGGCAATAATACATGTGAATTATGTTATGATAAGACCGAGGTAGGTAAATTAGAATGGAAAACATATAATGATGCCATGTTAGCTATAAGACCATATAATATAGAAAAGAAAAGACTATTAGAAAAAATACATCAAATAATCACAACATATATTATATGAATTTACAATTTATTGTGGTTGTAGTTACAACATTTTTGGTAATTAATACATATAATGATGGAAAATACATAGAATTAATAAAGAGTTGGAAAAAATACTATATAATGGGTGGATATATATTAATAGGGTTATCGGTTATATATTACATAAAAAAAAATCCAGAAGATGGTTTAAAGTTGGTGTCTTCGGGTTCGGGATTATTACAAAGCATACCGATTGATAAAAGTTCAAAAGATATAATAACACCATTTTTAAATAGTACACTTCCAGCACCTAAACCAATGTATGTTCATGAAAAAAATGGATTACCATCAATGAAATCAACAAAGCGAAGTGTTAGTGAATCGAGGAAGAAATTTGTTGCTGCACAACAAAATTGGACGTGTGCTGGGTGTGGCTGCCAATTGCCGGCTTGGTATGAAGTAGATCATAAACAGAGATTAGAATATGGAGGAACAAATGAAATAGATAATTTAGAAGCACTTTGTAGGGATTGTCATGGAAAGAAAACAATGATAGAGAATTTATAAACGAAAAAACGTTAAATTTTTATTAAGCGGTTAAAATTAATATAGATACATAATTATTATAAATAATAATGTATTAAATGGGTAATATACAATCGTTTTCAAAAGTGTCGTATGGAAGTGTTCAAGATATAGTAATGAAAAATACAAACGCATTATTAGTTTGTACATTGGATAAGAAGAATGAACAATATGCGATAGAAAAAACAATAGCAATAGAAAACGAAGAAAATGTTATAAATAATATGATGAAAAAACGTCAACATGATTTGATAATAGTTATATATGGTGAAAATATGTATGATGATACTGTGATAAAAAAATACACACAATTGAAAAAAATAGGTTTTAAAAATTGTTATATATATTTTGGGGGTTTGTTTGAATGGTTTTTATTGCAAGATGTTTATGGACAAGAGGTATTTCCAACGATGAGTACACCTATGAACGGATGTTTATCATTTAAACCGATTGGTATGAAACCATTTCAGTATTGAATAGTCATTAATAATATAAATATATGTTCGAAATATATATTAATATGAGTAATTCACTAGAGTTGAATTCTGATGAAAATATGGATAATACTAATAATACTAATAATACTAATAATGATACTAATTGTCAGGATATTGAAAGGATACAAGAATTACCTGTATCTTATCTAGTGGAAGTTAATAGTGATACAAGTGATGATGATATACAATATGCTGTTCAATATAACCATATTAGAGTTATACCAGACAGGAAGTTATTATTAACTATAAATAAATTGACAACAATGTTATCTTTATTTAATTTAATATACATATTTGATAACATATTTTTATATATAATGCGAGTTGGTTTTATGATGACATGTCAATATTTTGGTGTATTTAAGGGATGTCTTTGTATTACAAATACATATATAGGTGGTGTATTAGTTAATATGTTTTTTATTAGACCAATACTTTTAGCTGGGTTATATAATGATAATAAATCATTTATATTATTAAATGAAATAATACAAATTCCATTTGAAAGTATGTTATTAATAAAAATAAATATTTTAAGAAAAAAACTAAAAGAAAATGAAGAAATACCCATAGCGCAACATAATAATGATGATATACCCTTAGCAATAACTGTATTACCGGTGTAGGTGATGTGGTGAATATATTTAAAGTTGTTCACGGATGTGTTCAAAAATATTGATAATAGTTTGAAATTTGTTTTTTAAGATATCTACAACATTTTCTTCTGTAATATCATCTATAAAAACTGTTCTAACTAAAGAGGATGAATAATGTGGGTGTTCTTTTAAAAAACTTACGAAAGACATAGTAGGTGATTGTACTTCAACGAATTCTGTAAATAGTATATATTCAATAATTTTACCAACAGTGTAAGATTCATTATGCAATATAATATCGAAACAATTATTAGCAAATGTATAATTTTGTTCAATTTGTAAAGAAATATTGTATGGGTTATGAATAGATGAATCAATAAAAACTTTGAATTTGTTGATAAGTATTGTGCATGCTTTTTTAATAAGTGTTGGACAATCATAAACACACGCAGTTGTAAAATTACAATCGAATGAATCTTTGATAAAATAACGTTTAGCATTAAGAGCATACCAGTCTTTTTCGGCGGTTTCAAGTTCAGCATCGCTTAGGTTTTCATTTTTCATGAAATTTTTAATATAATTTTGAAAATGAAGGTCTAATTCTTCTTTTGCGACACTAGTATTAGTAAATGCTGCCATTGAGACAGAATTAAACATAGAGTTATCTCTTGCCATTCCCACCGAAATTTTGCATTCTAAGTTGATTTCTTCACCAGTAATAGATTTTGTGTCACTGTGTTGAATAAAACCAGGAAGTAGGCGTACGAAATCAATATATTGTTTAGTAATATTATTAGGTGGGAAAAAGGTATTTCTTAATGGTGTGGGTAACAATTGTTTGGTGGACTGGTCATAGATTTCAAAATATTCACTGGTGATATATTGTTTTTCGGTGGTAGTATTAATATTTCTAACTTTAACAATAAGATTTTTAATAGGAGTTTCATCTATATCGATAAAAATAGGTATACAACTGAGACGTTGTTTTAAAATTTCATTATTGAATCGTGATGTATTTTTATGTATAATGCAATCACTTTTATCATAAGGAAATGTTTTAAAAACCGCTAATGGAATGTCAGAAATAACAGTTCTTCTAATAGCATTGATAAATGATACGTTAATACCACTTATTGTAAATGAAAAGGAATCGTTGTCTTTTTTTTGATTTGAAATAATAGAATTCATAGTTTACTATTATAACATAATATATATATTTAATTCAATTTTTAGTATAAAAATAAAGCAATTCACTATTTATATGCCTAATATTTTATATTATAGTACAAATTGTTCACATTGTCGTAAATTGTTGAGTGTATTATCCAAAAATAAGTACGAGAATACAATGTTTTTTTCTGTTGATAATCGAGAAATAGTAAATGAAAAGACATATTTAATATTATCAGACGGTTCTAGAGTTTTACTACCGATACATATAACTAAAGTTCCTTCGTTATTGATTGTGGATGATAAAACGAATAAAAATGAATTATTATTGGGAAATAACATATTAAATTTTTTCGAAGAAAAGGAGCCATTAGAAAAGGAAGATCCGATGTCATTTGCATTAAACGGTGAAAGGAATGAAATAGTATCTGATTCATTTAGTTTTTTAGATACAAATTCAGATGAGATGATGGCTTGTGGAGATGGAGGATTAAAACAAATGCATAATTATACGGCATTGGATGAGATTCATAAAATAACAACCCCACCGGAAGAATATACTCCAAATACTATAGGAAATGATAGTAAATCCTATGAAAAGTTAGTTGAAGAAAGAGAATTAGAATTAAGGTCATAAATATAACTTAAAAATTTTTTAATGTAGTTAATACATATGGCCTCAAAAATGGAATTACGTAAAGTATGTATGACAAATTTTATAAACCAATTATCGGGGTTTATGAATGACATGTTGATAATTGTTCCAAATAATCAAGAAATAGTAGCTGCTAAAAATTATGTATCAATGTTATCGAGTGCAAATCCTAAATTATTATTAACATATTGGCATACATCAGTAACTTTGAAATATTCTGAACAAATTAATAATGGTGATTTTGAATTTGCTATTAATAAAGATTATACTAAGGATATTGAACAAACCAATACAACTGAAAACGACTCGATTTTAAAATTGATAGATAATTTGAAAACAATAGCCAAAGGATTAAATGATGATAAAAAAAAAATTATAATGAAGTATTTACAAAATATTACTCAACTAACGCAATTATATCATCAAAATTAAAATAGGGGGTATTTGTGGTGTTAAATTGTTAGAGATTTTGTATTTAAAACGATATAAAAATAATAAAAGAATATGTGACACTAATGGATTTTAATAAATTTAGGAAAATAGCAATAGATTTTGTAAATGATATTGACTTAGTGTTTCCTGAATATAAAATATTTGACAAAGAATTATATAAAAAATTAAAGGATACATCATCAGACCAAGAGGATGATGCAATAAAAGAGCTATTTGATTATTGTAAGGGTATATATCCAAAAAGTTTTTTTGATATATTGTATAAAAACGAAAATATATTTGAAAAGGAGGAATATTTTTTGCCTGAAATTAGTTTTAAGAATATGTGGGAGGCGGATACGTCTGATGACACGAAAACAAAAATCTGGCAATATATGCAATTAATTTTGATGACTATAACTGAACAAATGGAAGATTCTAGTGATTTTGGTGATGCGTCGCAATTATTTGATTTATTAGATGAGTCTGATTTTAAAGAAAAGTTAGCAGATACATTCGAAGAGTTAACAAAAGCATTTGGCAATGATTTATCGGGAATTGATTTATCGGGAATTGATTTATCCGGTAATGTTTTTAGTGATAATACTGAAGATATATCGTCAAATTTTAATTTTATGAACGAATCTTTTAATCCTGAAAAAATACATGAACATTTGTCAAAGTTACTGGAAGGGAAAATAGGTAGTTTAGCGAAAGAAATAGCGGGTGATACGATGGACGAATTGGGATTAGATATGAGTGGAAATACAAAAAATGTCTTTGAGTCATTAATTAAAGATCCATCTAAATTGATGGTTTTAATGAAAAAAATAGGTGATAAGATAGAAAATAAGATTAGTAAAGGCGAAATAAATAAAGAAGAATTAATGACAGAAGCGTCTGAATTATTTAAAAATATGAAAGATATGCCTGGATTTGAGGAGATGTTCAATAAGATGGCTAAGGGGCATATGGGGCGTAAAGGAGGTAAGGTTCCATCTATGAACACGATGGAATCAATGTTGGAGAATAATATGAAGGCATCAAGACAGCGAAAGAAAATGCTGGAACGGTTACAAGATAAACGAACACAATCATTAACTAATGACACGATGAATGTAAAAATGTCTGATAATAACACAGAGAAAACAGTTGTAAGACATAGTGATGAAGAGATATATAAGAGTTTTGTAGTAGATGATACTGTTAAACCAACAGTAAACAAAAAGAAAAAGAAGAAGAAGAAGTAGAAGAAGTAGAAGTAGTTAAAAATAAAAATATTTATTATACCGATATAATAATATATGGGTACGCAATTTTGGTTAGAGAATCCGAACGAACTTGTTAGAACAATAGATATATGGCCAACAAATGAAATGACTAATATAGAGAAGTATAATGCAATAACTAGGTTGATGCTTATTTTAACTACTATAGGCTTTATAGCGACAAAATCAATTCAATTGATTATTATTACTATAATTTTCATGGGTTGTGTAGTATATTTGTATCATGTTGACAATACAAAAAAAGTGGTAGATGGATTCGATACAGAAGAGTCATTTAAAGAAATACAGAATAATGTGGATAAACCAACAGTAAATAATCCATATTCAAATGTTATGATTAATAGCGAGGTTGACAAGAAAGTAGCACCTCCTGCATATAATTGTGAAGTAAAGGAAGAAATAAATAAAAATGTAGTGGAACAAATAACACAATCAAATGATACAAATAAAGATATATCAAAGATATTTAAAGATGATAGTGATAAAAAGGAGTTTGAAGGATCATTAAGAGCTTTTTATTCGACTGCGAACACAGAAATACCAAATGATCAAGCCGGATTCACAGATTTTTGCTACGGAAATTTAGATAAAACAAAAGAAGTTGTGGCGGAAAATAATAAAATATAAATATATATTAAATGTTTTTAAATAACAATAGTAGGATTCACTACGATGATGTTAATATGACACAAAATGAATTAATTAATAACAAAGCACTAAATTACACTATAAATTCTGTAAAGCAAATCAATACAGATGCAAATATATCATTAAGAGAACCTAATATACATACATTTGGTGTTGTTTCTATTGAGAGAAATATCGATACTAACTCTGATATGTTATTAAATAAAATACAAAATACAATTAATCATGATAAAGGAACAATAGTTGAGCCGGTATTTTCATCATCGTATTCTACTTATAAAGGACGTGGGCAGGGAAATGCATCAGTAGAAAGTTTGTTAAAAAAGGGAGAGGATTATCGTGATAAAAAATTCACTTCAAAAATGAATGAAAAAACGGGTGAAGTTATAAAAGACTATCCCTTACTGGATAATGTAAAAAAAACTTTAGCAAAACCCAGTAATTTTGTTGAGACAAAATCATCGCGCGATTGGATAAGGGGTGGTATACCTACAAGAGAAATATCTAAATATTAAAAACGTCGACTAGTAACTATGATTAGGTGAAATATTATTTTTTTTTATTTTATATTATATTGCATTATATAAAATAAATGGCATCTACTAGAAATAAAAATAGTGAAGCGGATTATTTGCAAGAACAAAGGTGTAATAATGAAAATTACTTATATAGAACATATGAACATTCACAATATGGTAAACCGGATTGTTTTTTGAATAAATTTAAATTACCAAATAATACATTGGCAACTCGAGCAGTTTCTAATGATTGTCTATCGTACAATCCAGTAGAAATAGAATCATTTTTAAAAGGGATATCGGCTACAAACCTAACAGAGCCGAAAAAAAAGATAAATGCACAATTAAAACAATACGAGTCAGTAAAGATGTATGATAGAGTTCCATTATTATTGCCTAAACAAATTACTACTGACCAAGGACAAAGACCTTTGTTGTGGGAAAAATAATATATTGATACTTAACTACTAGCATAATTTAGGGATATGAACGTTTTAACGGTTTAAACGTTTTTGTGGCTTAAATGTTTTAGTAGCTTAAATTTTTTATATCTTTGTATATAAATGTTTACAAGAACAAAAGATAAAGCAAACAAAATTCAATATGATTTAAATGTTATGTCTTATCATAATAATTACACATTCAATACACCGGGAAATGGTACAACTCTAGCATATATGACATCGCCACATATCCGACTTCAAAAATGGGGTGCTAATGTAAGATCAAATATGACAGAAATAGAAGACGATTTACGGGGTAAGACTCGTTTATTAAACAGGGATGATGTAGATGAAAATCAATACGATTTACATAATGCAATGTCAAATTCATTAGGATTTGAATCTACATCTATAAAAAATCAAAGTACAAAAAATGAATCAAATAAATGCGAGGTACTTGACACGTGTTTAAAAAATACTAGAAAAGATTTTCTTTATTATGACCCGCAAAAAAATATAAGATATGTAGCGCCAACAAGTACTAGATATGTAGAGAAATGGGAAAGAGGGATTATTAATGTAGTTAATTAGTTATGAGCCTAGCTCCAATGTTCATAGTAATAAGTTCTTGAGATAAAAGCTTATATGCATAAGGTACGTGTGTTTTAGAAAAGTTAGTACGATTTTCACATAATAAACATAAATATATATCTTTGTCGGGATTAACACTAGCAACCATCCCACAATTTTTACATGTATACATAGAATATTTATCAGAGCAATTGTACAAACGGTCTTTTGTTGTTTGAGCTATGCCATGACAAATCAAACCATCTCGTTCCATTTCACCACATCGCAATCCACCATCGCGACTTCTGCCTTCAGCTGGTTGACGAGTAAGACCAACCATTGGTCCAATGGACCTACTGTGTTGTTTATCTAGTACCATATGCTTTAATCTTTGATAAAAACATGGACCAATAAATATTTCACTCTCAATTTGTTCACCAGTCATTCCATTGTAAAGAATTTCATTACCTTTTGATTCATAACCAACAGATCCAAGTTTTTTACATAAATCGTCTACAGTTGTATTACCAAAGCTAGTGCCATCACCATATGCACCAACTTCAACAAGAATTTTACCTAATAAAGTTTCTTTCAACTGTGCGATTGTCATTCTGGAAGGTATTGCGTGGGGATTGATAATAATATCCGGTTTTATACCATTATGTGTATATGGCATATCATCTTCTGGGATTATATTTCCGATAGTACCTTTTTGTCCATGTCTAGAACTAAACTTGTCGCCAATAACAGGTTGTCTCTGTGCGCGTAATTTTATTTTACAAGAATTATACCCATCACCATTTTTCTGTAGATAATTTTTATCAACATAACAATCTTCATTAGTTTTATAAGATTTACTTTGATCTTCAAATTTTATTTTCTTTGTATTATCATTTTTATTTTCTTTAATTGGTACATATTTTGAAATGATAATATCTTGGTTCTTAACAATTGAATTTTCATCTATAACACCATTTTCATTAATTTTATCATAACTGCCAAATTTAATACCTTTTGTTTTAGTTCTATCAGGAACACCTCTAACTTCGTCGTCGCCAGTAATTTTTTTATCTTCATCTTTTTCAGTGTGATAAACAGTAGCTTGAAATAGTCCACGTTCAATTGAACCTTTATTAAATAAAATACTATCTTCTTGATTATAACCACTGTGGGTCATAATCGCAACAATAACATTACATCCAGATGGTATTTCATTCAGTTTTAAAATGTTCATTACTTTAGTATCAACAAAAGGGCGCATTGGGTATGATAACACAAATGCCGATTTGTCCATTCTGTGATGATAATTTGTAACATATACACCCATAGCTTGTTTTCCCATTGCACATTGATAAGTGTTTCTGGGAGATTGATTGTTTTCTGGAAAAGGAATACATGATGCTAATACACCGAAGATTGTACTGGGATGAATTTCACAAAATTCATATTTTTTATCTATATCATTAATATCGTTCCAATACATACTAATCAATGTGTTATTTTGTTCTTTTGGATCAATATACTCGATTACAGGATTTGGACAATTAATACTCGATAATAATGACAACCAATCAATCTCTTTTGACTTCAACTTCATAATGATAGACTTTGTGAGTTCCAATTTCTTATTTTTTACGATTAATACTGGTCGTACTAATCTTCCTGCGTCGTTACAGATTACTATTTCTTTATTTTTGTAATCAAATATAATAGACGTATAAAAGTTTATAATTCCTTTGCGTTTCTTTTCTTTTAATTCAGTATATAGTGTATAAGCATCTTTTGCAATCCCCACAAAACAACCGTTGATAAATACTTTTGCTTTATCAAATATATTAGAATTATCCTCGTCCAAATCCAGTGAATTGATATCAATAATTCCATACTTAACATGTTGATGTAATGGGCTTGAAATAGATTGTATGGTAATTAGTGTCATGTAACTTAAATTTTTAACAATCCCTACCGACGGACCTTCAGGGGTTTCGGCTGGACACAAATAACCCCAAGTTGTGTTATGTAATTTTCTTGGAGGTATTAACTTTCCACTTTTATCAATTGGTGTATTAATACGTCTAAGATGACTAAGTGTTGAAACATATGTCATCCTATTCAATACTTGGGCAACACCAACTTTATTTTGATTTATTTGTTTTATTCCAAAATCACCTGTTGCAAGTGCACGTTTAATACCATTTTCAATAGTTGTAGATTTTACAATCTTATAAACATTTGTGTTATTAATAATATTCGAATAATCAGCTGTTGACCTCCATGAACCCGTATTAATTTCTCTTATTGTAGACTTCTGTATGTCTTTAACCATCTTATTCAAATAATTACGAAATAAATTATTAAGTAACACTCCTACTGTATCAATCCTTTTGTTCTGAAAACTATCTCTATCGTCACAATCTCTCCAACCTAATACTGTTTGTAGTAATCTATTCACCATATATCCAAGAAAGTATATCTTTTCTTTTCTTGTGGTACAATGTGGGAACAAATCTGCATCCAATACTTCCTCTGTAAAGTCGCGTTTCTTTTTTTTACCTTGTTCAGCTGTCATGTTAATTGGAGTGTATATACTTAAATTTGTAACATAGTTTATAGCATCTTCATGTGTTAAAATTGTAGTCGCATCCACAACTGACGCTTGTAAATATTGTTTCAATGTTTCATTTGATGATTTATCAATATCTAATAAAATTATTGTTGATATTTTTTTATCTGATATAATATCGAGTGCTCTGAACAATATATATAAAGGAACTGGTTGTTTAATTCGTGCTAATTGAACATAAATACCATAACCATAACCATTGCTCTTGCTTGATACCATAACACTAATTTGTTTTGGAGATATTTGTTTATAGTCGGGTATACTTTTTATTTCTGCGGTCCAAGACCATTTAGTAGAATTCTTACTAGGAAAACAAAATATCATATTCTCTGCAACTCTTTCTTGACCTAAAACTGTTTTTTCTGAACCATTTATAATGAAATAACCACCTGCATCAAACTTACATTCTTCATTTTCACCAACTAATTCTGTTTTAATTAACTTCAAATTACATATACATGAATTCAACATAATTGGTAGTTTTCCAATATGAACATTATGTATACGTTCTTCTATTGTTTCAACAATACCATTTTTAAGGACATGCGCTTTAATTAATAAATCAACCGTAATTGGAACACTATATGTAAAACTACGCAATCTAGCCTCTTGTGGCATCATTGGTTTTGTAGCACCATTATTCTCGTATATTTGTGGACGATGTAGTTTCATATTCAACATTTCAATCTCAAGATCTAAATTATACATATTCATTTCTGCATTAAAATCATTATCAGAATGAATGTTTTTAATTGGATTAAACATATCTATTGTTGATTGTATTTGGTTTTGTACAAAATAATTGTACGAATCAATCTGATGTCGAACAAGTCGTTCGAGATGATGATTTCTAAAATACGATTCAATTATAGTCCAAGCATCGGTTTGGTTTAAATCTGACATAATTATTACATTAATTTATCTTTAATTATATTTTTTCAATTTTTGCGTTTTAAGTATTTTTTAAAAATATAAAACTGATATAATGTAATGGATAACGCACCTGAAAAAACAATTAAATATAACGAAGATTTTTGGAATGTTGGGAAAAAAAGTAGAAAGAATACCAAAAAAAAAACTAAACCCTCCGATGAAATAAATGTAGAAGATACTAATTTTTCTAATCAATTAGCCCAACTTACTCAGATAATGAACACTAACAATGAAAATCCTAATTGGGGTAATTTAAAAAATGGAATTCTCCCTACATACAGAACATATATGAATAATAATAATTTTTCACCACAACAAAACAATACCAATAACAATATTCCCGAACAAATTCCTCCACCACTTCAACCTTCTTTAACTAAACAACCACACGAATCGAAATATTTTCTGGGCAAAGATAAAAGAAACCGCACTACTAGGGTTCGTATACAAGGAAAAAAATCACGTAGAAAGGTGAAAAAATATATAAGAGATTTAGAACAACAACCTATCACGGATATTAAAAATGAACTATACAATAATTGTCTTATAAAATGCGGAGGAAATACACCAATAGATGTTTTAAAAGAAATGTACAAGGCTACTAAATTATCAGGAGGAATAAAAAATAAAAATGGAGAAATACTATTGCATAATTTCAACGCTAACGAGGAGTCAAGTGCGTTTTAATTATTAACTTATATATTTGTCACCACACTCACTAAAATCCCATTATAAAAACCTCCTCTCATATTCATTCACTTTTATTTTGTGGTCCTCTACTTTTATTTTGTGGTCCTCTACTTTTATTTTGTGGTCCTCTACTTTTATTTTGTGTTCCGCTACTTTTATTTTGTGTTCCGCTACTTTTATTTTGTGTTCCTCTATTTGTACTGTATAATTCATGTTATATTTACATTATATTAAATACATAGCATTGTATTTCAATTTATTAGAAAAGGTTCTGTGACTTCGCTAACATAATTTGGTAATGAATATGTTGGAATTGTTTCGGGTTTATCATACCAATGTATTTCAAGTGGTACTTCTTCCGCGAGTGGAGATTTAGATGTCCAATGTTCTTTGTTTAATACCACATACAATTTTCTAATACGATTTTCAATACCACCGACATCCCTTGGTGGAACGTGTTTTACGGCCCATTCAAATTGCATCGCTTGTATTTTATCCACGAAACCTTTCACTAAACATATGTGTTTCCATCCCGAACCCTTTGATGTAGTGTACTTTGCACCGCCTTTTATCTCACCGTTATGCTGTCTTAAACGTTTAACCGGTGTAGGCGAGACACCGGCGTATGTGCAATTTCGGTTTTTTATAATGTAAAAAAACCAGGACTCGTCCATAGTTTATATTACAGCATTGGAAATTTATTTAACTAATTTTGTTTATTTATTTTTTGGATAATATTTCTGAGGTTCACTTCAAGGTCTTCTACTCTTTTACGAAGACATTCGTTTTCCCAAGCAAGATACATTTTTTGATCACCATATTTATTAAACTTATAATACCAGTTATTTTCTGGAAGA
>MDSX01100958.1_pt1 | contig 35404 bp, 30 predicted proteins | sample 811141 | NCBI WGS metagenome assembly MDSX01 (sample SAMN05326642, study PRJNA326480) | marine metagenome | isolation source: seawater | place: Atlantic Ocean: South East | collected 2010
AAGCGTCAGTATTGTAGCCAATAAGTCTATTGTTTATTCTCACTACGGTATTTACTGCATTCAGTTCAATGGCTAGTTTATCAACTTCATCTAAATGTTCGATCACAGCTTTTTTAAAAGGAATGGTCACATTCAATCCAATGAGTTCATTTGATTGCATAAATGTTTTCAATCCTTCAGCGGGCAGCTCTTCAAATTCATAGAGTTCATAAGAGCCTTCTAGCTTTTCATTCCGAATGAATCCGTTATGAATGCTCGGACTTTGGCTATGAGAAATGGGGTTTCCTATGAGCCCGAGTCGTATCATTTTAGCTTTCTTCCTGCGTATTCTATGCCGAGAACAGTAAAGGAGCCTATGAGCGCAAAAAGTAGTGCCATAAGCCAATCTGATTCGGGTGGGAGGTTTTGAACAGAAAGAGTAACCACCTCTTCTTTAGGCGTACCCTCGTACTTGATAAAGGTCTCTAAAGGTTCTTTCCAGGGCCAAAGTTTATTGAGTGACCCCAAAAGGAACCCACTTAGCAGGGCAATGGTGGTGTTGTAATAGCGCTCAAAAATGAACTTGAGCCCCTTGGAGAATAATAGCAAACCACTGATCGCCCCAATGCCAACTAAAGCAATTGTGGTAATATCTCGATTAGCCACAGCTTCTAAAACAGTTGAATATGCACCTAAAAGTAATAAGATGAAACTGCCACTAATACCAGGTAATATCATGGCACAAACTGCCAGCGCCCCTGAGAGGACTAAATACCATGGGGCGTCTATCCCATTGACGGCATTCATTTCTGTTATAAAGTAGGCAACAACAGAACCTATTAAAAAAGCCACAATCCCCAGGGCATTCCACTTTTCAATCGTCTTACCAACCATCCAAACGGATGCGCTAACCAGACCAAAGAAGAAACTCCAAGTGAATATTTCATAATATTCCAATAAATAGGTGAAAACCGAGGCTAATGAGAAAATACTTGTGAAAATTCCGGCAAAGAGCACAAGGAGGAAATTCCCATTAATCTTCGCCCAAAGTTTTCCAATCTGGCCTTTGAACAATAAAGAAAAGGATTCTTTATCTATGGCGCTTATTGATCCAATAAGTTCCTCATATATTCCTGTGATAAAGGCAATAGTTCCACCACTCACACCTGGTACAACATCTGCAGCGCCCATGGCCATGCCTTTCAAGAAAAGTCTTAGATTTTTAAGCATTATGTGCCGATTGAATTTCGGCTAAAATACCGGTTATCTCAGGTATTTTTCCAAAAGCCGGGAAGTATTGATGGAATAAATCAATTGAGGTAGATTCTAAGTCCAAACATTCGTTCATGATTACCCGCGCTTCTTCGTAGGAGGCAGTTGCAAATAAGTAACCGGCGAGTATGAGTCGCAGTTGAGCGTTGTCCTCAAATTGACCGCACCCGTCATAGAGTATTTGAATTGCATCATCAAGAAGGTCTAATTCAACGAGTGCTTCCACATAATCAATGACATCTTCATCACCATAATTTCCAAATACCCAAACCTTTTTATAATCTTGAATTGCCTCTTTATGTCGGTCTAATTCACATAGGGTATTGGCTCGTTCTAGATAGGCGTCCTCTAATTCAGGCTCAACCTCTATTGCTTTATCAAAAGCATCCAAAGCTTGGCCCAAACTGCCGAGCTCTTGCTCAATCATACCGATTCTTAAATAAATATACCCAGACGGAACTTCTTCGCTGAAGCTCTGTTTGTAAGCATTCATGGCTTCGATTAAACGGTCATTTCGTTCATGGATTCTCCCAATTTCAAAATAGGCAGCATGGAACGAATCATCTGCCGTTATGGCCCAGTTGAAATATTCTAAAGCCTTCTCTTCATGATTTAGCCGCATTGAAAATGCCGCTTTTTGATACCACAAAAGACCATTATAAGGTTCACGTTCAATAAACTCATCAAAACAATTCACAGCGCGCTCGTATTGGTGCATAAAATCAAAACAAAGGGCCAATTGATAAATAGTTCCGTCGTCCAAATTAGAGTCTAGCTTACACAACCTTAAAATTGATTCTGTAGCGTGTTCGTAGGCTCCTTGGGTTAAATGTGCATCAATAATTTGATTTAATATTTCTTCCTCATCCTCGGCCCTCTCCAAGGCACTATCCAATATTGCTAGGGCCTTTTCTGTTTTACCTTGATGCATAAAAAGCGTAGCTCTTGCTATAAGCAATTCCACGTGGTGGTCGCTGAACCCCTCTATTTGCTGAAGTTTAGCCTGAGCGCGAGTAAAATTCTTAGTTGCGAGATCAAGCTGGATTTCTTTAATTTTAAAAATGAGCGAATGTGGATGAAGAAGAATAGCGAATTGAATCGCATCAGACATTTGTTCAAAAGAACCTGTATCATAGTAGTAGTTTACAATCGTCTCTAAGTCTTCTACATCATAGTAGGGCTGGCGATCATTCTCTGTCGCTCGCTCATACGACTGAACTAGACTATGTACTTCTCTGTCGTCAAATCTCATAGTTTGAAGTTAAGTGCATTTTGAATTGATTGAAATTTGAACTTCAGCAAAAACGACCATATATCAACACTGTTATTAACAAACGTCAAAATTGATGGTGGGTTTTTGCTGCTGCCATTGAGGGCGATTATCTTCGCCTAAATTCTACTTGGATTATGACATTAATTAAGAGTATATCGGGCATTAGAGGAACTATAGGTGGACAAGCAGGTGAAAACCTTACTCCAATGGATGCCGTTAAATTTGCTTCAGGCTACGGCGCTTGGTTGAAAAATCAGCACGATAACTGTACGGTGGTGATTGGCCGGGATGCTCGTCCATCGGGTCAAATGATTGAGAATCTTGTAATATCCACGCTGCAAGGCCTAGGCATACATGTGATTAATGCTGGATTAAGTACAACGCCAACGGTAGAAATGTTGGTTCCCCGCTATAATGCACAAGGCGGCATTATCCTGACCGCTTCTCATAATCCTAAGCAATGGAATGCACTCAAGCTTCTCAATGACCAAGGTGAGTTTGTGAGCGGCACAGACGGTGCTAAAATTTTAGAGCTTGCTGAAGGGGGAGAGGTGAGCTATGCAGAGGTTGATGACATAGGTTCTGTAAAAGAAGATGTTGACGGGCTGCAGTGGCATATTGATCAAATTCTTGACCTTTCATCAGTGGATGCCCAATTAGTTGCCTCCAAGAACTTTAAAGTCGTTATAGATGCTGTGCACAGCTCAGGTTCTGTAGCCATACCTATGTTGTTGGACAAAATGGGGGTAGACTACAATAACCTCTATCCCGAACCCAATGGACAATTTCCTCATAATCCCGAGCCGTTAGAAAAGCACCTAACGGAAATTATTAATGAATGCGCTAGCGGTAAGTATGATATGGGTATTGTTGTTGATCCCGATGTTGACCGTTTAGCTTTTGTTGATGAAACAGGTAAAATGTTTGGTGAGGAGTACACACTTGTATTAGTAGCCGATTATCTTTTGGAAGACCAAAAAAGTAACGTTGTTAGTAATTTGAGTTCATCCAAGGCACTACGTGATTTAGCCGAAAGAAAGGGATCAACGTATAGTGCATCTGCGGTAGGAGAGGTGAATGTGGTGAATGAAATGAAATCAACTTCCAGTATTTTAGGAGGTGAAGGTAACGGAGGTATCATTTTACCTGAACTGCATTATGGGCGAGATGCTCTAGTTGGAATCGCTTTAGCGCTTACCTATCTTGCAAAAAGCGGTAAAACCTTGAGTGAACTCAAAGCATCCTATCCACAATATTTTATGGGCAAGCAAAAAATTGAATTAACTCCAGGTTTGGATGTGGATGCTATATTGAGAGGTATTGCAGCCAACTATATAAATGAAGAATTGAGTACCATTGACGGTGTGAAAATCACATGGTCTGATCGCTGGGTTCACATGCGCAAGTCCAATACGGAACCTATTATCCGTATCTATACTGAAGCACCAAGTACAAAAGAAGCTATTGATTTAGGAGGCCGATTTATTGCTGAGCTTTCAGAGCTTGCCAAACAAGTATAAAATTTCTCCTTTTGCCATATCTTTGAAACGAACCACACAGAAATATCCATGAGTGTAATTTTTCTAGATAATGCTGCAACAACTCCGCTCGAACCTCGCGTTAAGGATGAAATGATCAGAATGATGGAAAACTTCGGTAATCCATCATCAACTCATCTGAGTGGTAGAAGTGCCAAAGTAGAAGTGGAACTTGTTCGCAAGCGAATTGCTAAGGCTATTGGGGCGTTGCCAAGTGAAATATTTTTCACTTCAGGTGGAACGGAGGCTGATAACATGGCTCTGTTTTGTAGTGTAAGAGATTTAGGTGTAAAACGAATCATTACAACCACCATAGAACATCATGCCGTTGGTCACCCGGTTGAATTTATGGCTGAGCGTGGAGAAATTGAGGCTACCTATTTAAGTATTAACCAGCACGGCGATATTGATCTAGTGGAGCTAGAATCTCTGCTGAAAACAGGACCGAAGACTTTAGTGTCTCTAATGTTTGCCAATAACGAGATTGGAAATTTTAATCCTGTTAGAGAAATCGGCGATTTGTGCAAGAAGTATGATGCGCTATTTCATTCGGATACCGTGCAAGCAATGGGTCACCTGCCTATAAACGTGGTAGATACGCAGTATGATTTTTTAACGTGTTCCGCTCATAAAATACATGGTCCTAAAGGAGTTGGGTTCGCTTATGTACGATCAGGTCTCAAAATCAAGCCTTTAATACAAGGCGGGGCTCAAGAGCGAAACATGCGGGCAGGAACGGAAAACACCATTGGTATTTGTGCCTTAGGTAAAGCCTTTGAGCTCTCCATAGATGAGATGGCGGAGGATCAAAAGAAAGTGGAAGCTCTAAAGAAGTACATTATTAAGGAGGTTCAGTCCATTGTTCCAGGGGTGAGGTTCTTTGGAAGAAGTGGAGAATTAGATAAAAGTCTGTATACCGTTTTGAGTATTGCATTCCCAAAGTCAAAAAATGAAATGCTCACCTTTGCTCTGGATATCAAGGGAGTAAATGTAAGCGGGGGTTCAGCATGTAATTCAGGTTCTAATCAAGGCTCTCATGTCATCCGATCACTAGGTTCATGGACTGCTGATTACCAGCCTGTGCGTGTATCTATGAGCAAGTTTAATACAAAAGAGTGCGCGGATGGATTCTTAAATGCAGTTCGCGAAATTTGCTCTGCTGAGGTTGAAGGCTGAATTATCTAATAATCGTTATAGTTCCCATCCGGACTTCGTCACCGCCAGTAAATCTATAGGTATAAACATCTGATTTGACATCAGTCCCTTTAAATGTGCCGTCCCAAAACACTTTAAAGGGATCTTCACTTTTGAAAACTTCATTACCCCAGCTATCATAAATTCGGAATATTGGATTTTCTAGACAGCTATTGCCAGATATTTTAAATAATTCATTTTTATTATCTCCGTTAGGGGTAAAGGCCGAAGGAATGAAAACGCGTCCGTCTATTCTTATGATATCGGCCAAGAAATCAAAATCATACGATCGATTACAAACAGTATCCGTAATGGTTAACGTGACTGATTCTAACCCAGATTCTGGATACCGGAATGACGGAATCATTCCAGAATCTAAATTCCCACTAAAATTCCAATCAAACTTCATGGTGCTATCCACATTGGTATATATAACATCTACGCCACCATAGCGACAACTGTCCGTCAATACACTTACTGTGGGGACATTCGCATCGTTATCAAAGAAGACAAGTTTAGTGCTTACTGCACTTACATTGCAAAATGAATCGCGAGCGGTAATGGTCACTGTGTATGTGCCTGTACTGGGATAAGCATGAAAGACGGAATCGTTCAAAGTAGTTAAGCTTGTTCCATCGCCAAAATTAAATTCGTAGTAGTCTGCATCATTTAAGCTTTCTATGAATTGTACCTCGCGAAACAAATCACAACTCACATAATCTGCATTCCAATCTGCCGTGGGAAAGTTAGCCGTATCATGAACAATATTGATATAGGCTGTATCATAGGTATCACATATAGTATCAATTGCAACAAGCATGACTTCATAGGTGCCAAGGTTTGGGAAGGTGACCACGGGCTCTTCAAGAATAGAAGTATCTCCTTGATCAAAGTCCCAGAAATATGCGTTGGCATTTACGCTGTTATTAGATAACCGTAAGGTTAACTCATTACAAGTGGTATCAATGAGATAAGTTAAATCAATCTTCGCATTGGCCTCAATTGCCGTTTCAAAATCAAGTTTTATGACCCCTAGATTACAATTGCTACTATTATTGTTGATTGAAAATGCTCCTGGTGTGGTGGGTAAATCGTTGTTTCCCCCACAGCCTGCGCATACTGCTTGATAAATACGACCTCGATCATCAAACCTTGATGTTCCACCATCTACATGTTCAGCACTAGAAGCACCGCCAAAAAATGAACCGTATTTGAATGAGGTAAAGTTCTTTCCGAGCACCATGAAATAGAAATCTGAACCGTTGGAGGCGTCTTGTAATGCATCTGGTGAAACGGGAAGATCGGTAACTCTGGTATCGGTAAATCCAGAATTCGTAGTACCTCCCCATCCGGATAATAAAATGTTTAGGCAATCGTCTACATTAAAAGCAGTGGGTACTAAATTCATATCTCCTTGTGGCGAACCAAATGCCGTAGATGCCATGCTTGTACTTAGGTCAGCGCTAATTTTATGAATGAACTGTTTGCGGTATTGCGGTGTGCCCCACGCACCATTTGTTATAGGATAGCTCCCCCCAAAAGTCTGTCCAAAAACAAATACATTTCCGAACTTATCTATATCCAATAAAAAGGTTTGTTCATAGTCCGACGTTCCAACAAAAGTACTCCTTAATAGAGTCCCAGTTTGTGCATTTAGTCGGGCTAGGTATCCGTCTTCAGGAGTACCTTGTTTAGTAGGCTTATAAGCCCCTGAAGTAAGAGGTAAATTACCACCACTTGTACCTCCACAGATATAAACATTACCGTTTGCTACTTTGACACTGTAGCCGGCATCATGATCTGTGCTACCGAAGTAATTACTCCATAGCAGGTTCGTTCCTTGGTTATTTAATTTAAAGACTACTGCATCTTGTCCTCCTGCTTTACTACAATTGGTGCAATTAGTTGATGGAAAATCTGAGCTCGTGGTTGAAGCTGTCACATAGATATTATCATTTTCATCCAAAGATATTTCCCCGCGAGAAGCATCGCCGTAATTCTTACTGATAAGCATATTGATACCATCGTTACCGCTACCGCCAATATAGGTGGAGCTTTGTAATGCGGCTCCATTCGCATTAAATCGAGTTACAAAAATATCTGAGTCTTCAAAATCATAGCCGTTTACATTCACTGTTGATCCCCCAGCATTGGAATTCTGTACGGGATTTTGCGTTGGAAAATTTGCGGATCCAGTGGTACCCATAACAATCAACTCTCCATTGGAATTTACAACCATACTGTGTGGGTGGTCACTTTTTGAACCTCCTAAATAACTAGCGTACAGCAAGTTGTTTCCATTTGGTTCAAAAACACTTATAGTCACATCAGGTTCGAAATTTTGAAACGGACCTGTAGATGAATTGTAACCCGTTTGAAACGCTCCGACTGTACTTACGTATCCTGTTGCAAAAGCGATCCCACCACCATAGAGTCTTCCTTGATCATCATATGTTGCTGTGAAGCCCCAATTGTCCGTGAGTGATCCACTGAATGAAGTGAAAATGAGTTGAGGATCTAATACAACACTGTCTAAAGTCAAAGCAATGTTTTCAACGCCAAAAGAAATAGTATCATTATTTAGTTCATACCAAATACCAAAATCTATTCGCTCGCCCTTTTTCCAGCCCCAAGCAACGGGCTTGCTTTCATAAAAATGACCAACAGAGGTGTTTACGATTAAATTCCCTTCGTTGTTGATTTCAATAGATTCTGCCCCATGATATTTCCACTTGATAGAGGGAATCGTTTTGGAATTGTTCAATCGCCATTCATATTTCAGACGATGGTTCTTGGTTTTGAAATGCAATACGGCATTGGGATATAAACCTTGATATTGTAATGCTCGAGCAGGCTCTATACCCGAACGCCATTTGGTTTGGTCATCACCGGTAAAGTAGTTATGCTTGAATGATGCCTTGTTGTAGCCAATTGCGTTGTCCTTTCTTGAATCAATGAATTCCATATTCAATACATGAACATTGAGTCGCTCTATACTATGTGAAAGCCCCGCTTGATGAATATCGTGTCCATGTAAATCATCAATTTGGGCTGCATCTTTCAAAACAAACTGGATGGAATTTTCTTTAAAGAAAAGTGCCCCGTATTTTAAGGGAGTTTTATGCGAGAATTCCTTTTCCCACTGTCCTTCGTTAGGAATAAAGAGTGCTTCCTGTGCCCAACTAACATTGAGTACAAACAGTAAGAACGGCAAAACAGTAAAGAGTTTACGCATGTACCACTAAATTAACCAAAAAGTGTGCCTATTCAATCAATTTACATGCAACGATCATTTTTAATTTTCCGTTCTGCAAATAAAATATTTTCCGTTCCCGACCTTCCTTTATCTTAAATCTCTTACGCAATTCGTCGGACGAAATTTTTGATCCGATTGATTCGATGGCTGCAGGTCCGGTTAACTCAGCTTTTTTCAGGGAATCGAACACTTTATTTACTCTAAATATTTTATAAAATACGCTTTGTGGCGGTTCGGATTGAGATGTATATAAGTTGCCGAAAACGAGTTTTGACCACTGATGAATCTGCGCAAATTGCATATGAAAACCACTTTTGTTGAGACCGGCGGAGGGCTGAATAATAAAACCTTTTGGAGTAGTAAGGACATTTGCAGATGGGGAAGGTGCCTGTCCATTAAATTCCTCCTCTGTTTCAGCATCAATCAAGACTATATTCACGGAACCTTCATATCCTTTTTCTTGCACTGAGAGTACTTCCTTACATTCACCTTGGTACTGAATAATGTGTATTTCGCTTAGATTTAAAAGTAAACTCTCGATTTCATTTAAATCCACCATAGGACTATGTTTTGCTACTATTTTGACCGCTCTGTTAAGTAATTCCTCTTGGATTGAAACAAGATTAGGCGTTCCTTCAAGGATTGAAAAAGAACGCCTAGCATTTGACCTTCTGTCAGGATCAAGGTAAATCTCTAGTTCATTCGTTGGAATATTCTGCTGCCTAGTCCACTTGTCGAGGTCATTAAAGTTGAAAGCAGAAGGGAGAACTTTTGTAGAAGATAAATTATGGTCAAGTAATTGAGCTAAACTAGGGTTACGTTCAAAAATAAGATGCTTTAAACTGTTTTGTCTTGTACAGATATGAAGACTGTCAATTCCCAATCCACCGCACAAATCTGCACTATAAGGGCTAATAAATAGCCGTTTTTTCAAATGAGCTGTAGCCTCGGAGGAACTTTGCTCTAAACCAATACCTATTGGAAATACCCATTTCGAAAGGATTAAATCTTTAAACTTTGTTGAATACCGTTTTCTAGCTTCTATTTGCGAAATGGCAGAAAAATAAGGTTCTTGAATGCCATGTTTTAATCGCAATTCTACGGGTTTAGCATCAAGATGTGCAAAGATCCATTTCCAAATTTCCCCTGTAAGAACAGCTGGTGCAACCTGCTTAGAAGAATGTTCAAGATTATTCATCTATGGTCTTCAACGCAGTATTAACGATGATTCTACCAATACTGTACACGGGAACAGCAATAATCATCCCACCTACACCTAACAGCGACCCTGCGATTGAGATTACCAAGAATATTTCTAGAGGATGAGCGCCAACGCTGTTGCTGAAAATTAACGGCTGGAATAAAACGTTATCTAGAAGTTGCACCACCAGAAAAAGTCCGGCCAATAGGTATAGAGACTGAAGCAGATCAACAGTAAGGTTGGGGTCTGAAACACCAGCAGCATATAGCTGTCCCATGCCTAAAAGTATTCCTAATGCGGTTCCAATGATAGGCCCAACGTACGGGATCAAGTTAAAAACTGAAGCACATAAAGCCAAAACAATCGCGCCCTCCACTCCAATAAGAGACATGCCAACAGCCAAAAGGGTAAAAATGGCGGTTATTTGAAATAAGATTCCGAAGCTATATCGAGTAATTACTCTTTTTACCTGAGGAGCAATGATATCTACTTTGTCGTGATATTTTTCAGGAGTTAATGAATCCACAAACCTATTCGCTAAATCTTGCTCTCGGAATAGGAAGAAAGTAATGAAAGTTATTGAAAATACGCCTACAATAAATTGACCCAGACTACCTGCAATTCCTCCTAAAACAGATGAGACTGCTTCCATAGAGGCAAACCCCTGTAGCGTCTGGTTAATAGACTCTAATTCCGATTCTGTATTGAATCCAAATGAGGACAGAAGAGCGTCTAACTGAGTCCATTCTTGTTGCAGACTGATCAACAGCGAATCATATTCAATAGCACCGATAAAGCTAAATTCTTTGATAACTACTGGAAAAAACCAAGTGGAAATAGCAAAAAGAACACTCCCCAATAAAAATAACGTGATAGACGCTTTTAGCGTCATATTTAGTCTATGCCCAATCTTTGGGATTTTACCAAGTAGGCCTATTACAGGACGTCCAAGGATACTGATATATAAGGCTATGATTCCGTAAACTACTATCCCTTGAATGAGGTATAATGCATAACAAAGAATCGCCAACAAGAACAGTTGTAGAATTGATTTTGTAAGGGGTTGGAGGTTATAGTTCAGCATGATTTAGTCTCTTACTATAGACCAATGTACCAAGTTTGATCCCATTTTTAGTGCTTTCTCTCTTTTTTCCTTTGGATCATTGTGGACCTCTTCATCTTCCCATCCGTCTCCAATATCGCTTTCAATGGTCAATAAGGCAATAAGTTCTCCTTGAATGTAATATCCAATGGCCCGAGGAGTTTCATTGTCATGTTCGTGAATTTTAGGCAGGCCGTTTAGAGAAAAAACATTATTGAATATCTCATGTGAATGACTTACGTCTTCTTTCTGGGCCTCGGGAAAGCACAAGTCGAGTTGGCTTTCCGCAAAATCCTTCATTCCATAATTATCATCCAAATGAATGAAGCCGCCACGTGTTGCGAAACGGCGCAAGGTTTCTCGTTGTGATTCGGTAAACTCAATTCTACCGTGACCAGTGGCATGAAGAAATGAAACCCCTGATGTCAAAAGGGTTTCAATAGTTACTTCTTGAGGCAATACAAAGCTCTTAGCATTGGTAGCTTTGTTATAGTAGTTGCTTAAGTTTCTTAAGGCTGTAGGGTTGGCATACCAATCACCACCGCCATCATATTTCAATAAACCCAAGACTTGAGCAGAAAGTGATGCATGAATAAGCATCATTCCTAAAATAATAAATGCCTTTCTCATGCTGTAAATATACTCTGTTAATCCATTAAGAAGCGAATCAATATGTCTACGGTATAGCGTACTTTTTTCGCAACTTACTCATCAAATGAGCTAGTAAATCCATTAGTATATTTGTAAAGAATACATAAGCCTAATGTCTAGAACAATTAAGAAGCTATTAGTAGCGAATAGAGGAGAAATTGCCTTGAGAATAATGAGAAGTGCCCGTGAAATGGGTATCCAAACAGTTGCTGTATACTCTGATGTAGACCGCAGAGCGCCTCATGTCTTGTTTGCGGATGAAGCAGTATTACTTGGTTCTGCTCCTTCTTCTGAAAGCTATTTATGCGGAGATAAAATCATAGCCGCAGCGAAAAAGTTGGAAGTTGACGCCATTCATCCTGGATACGGTTTCTTAAGTGAAAACGCCTCCTTTGCACAAACGGTAGAGTCTGCTGGGATAATATTTGTTGGCCCCAGACCCCAAGCTATAGAAATAATGGGGGATAAACTCAGTGCAAAAGCAGCGGTTAGTGAATTTGATGTTCCCCTAGTTCCGGGTTCTGACGGTGAGGTAATAGAGGTGGAAGAAGCCATGTCTCTGGCCTCAGAAATTGGATTTCCAGTGATGATCAAAGCCAGTGCTGGTGGTGGTGGAAAAGGGATGAGAATTGTGGAGAATGAGGATGAATTTGTGCCACAAATGGAGCGCGCTGTGAGCGAGGCCATAAGTAGTTTTGGAAACGGATCGGTGTTTGTAGAAAAATATGTGAAGGATCCAAGACATATTGAAATTCAAATTTTGGCAGATGAACATGGAAATGTTGTTCATCTTTTTGAACGCGAATGTTCCATACAACGAAGACATCAGAAAGTTATTGAAGAAGCTCCAAGTGTAGTTCTCTCTGAAGTGCTAAGAGCGCAAATGGGAGAAGCTGCTGTAAATGTTGCAAAATCATGTGATTATCGCGGTGCAGGGACTGTAGAATTTATATTTGAACCAGGGGGAAAGTTTTATTTCTTGGAAATGAATACGCGCTTACAAGTGGAACATCCGGTGACGGAGCAAATCACGGGTATTGATTTAGTGAAACAGCAAATCAAAATCGCGGAAGGGAAGGAATTAGCTTTTGCTCAAGAGGATTTACATATACAAGGACATTCAATAGAAGTAAGAGTATATGCAGAGGATGCTGCTCAGAATTTCATGCCAGCAACAGGGAAGCTCCATGAATATAAACGACCTCAAGGATTGGGAGTGCGCGTAGATGACGGTTTAGATCAGGGCATGGAAATAAGTATATATTACGATCCAATGATAGCCAAGTTGATTACATTCGGCGCCACCCGGGATGAGGCTATTGCTAGAATGAAGAGAGCCATTTCGGAATACCGTATTTCTGGCGTGCACACAACTTTAGATTTCGCTGAATTTGTGCTTAACCACAAGGCTTTTGTCCAAGGTGAATTTGATACCCATTTTGTCTCTAAGTATTTTAACGAATCTTCATTAGAGAATGAAGACTCAACTTTAGAGTCTATAGGTGCTGCTTCGGTGGCAAATATTTTGCAAGAAAAAAAGACTCATCAATCTGCGGTCATAAATGATACATCTTCTCGTTGGAAATCGAATCGTTCGTAGAGGGCTTTGCCTAGCTGCTGCACTTTTTTGGATGAAAAGTTCGGCACAAGTAGATACGTTAAGCCGCATCCAAGATGGCGCATCTCCTTTAGTCGGCCAATTAGTAATTGAGGGAGACACCATTCCGTGGACGGTTTTAGATGAGGTTTTATTTGTTCCTAAACCAACTTTGAATGACTTTCAGGCAAGGCGAAATTATTATTTATTGACTAAAAAAGTAAGGCGTGTATACCCGTTTGTTAGAGAAGCAGCGCTTCGAATGGATAGTGTGAACATGGCATTGGAGGACATCAAAAAACGCAGACAGCGAAGGAAGTTTGTAAAACAATATCAAAAGTATTTGCAGGAAAAGTTCGAACCCGAACTAAGAAAATTAACCAGGAGTGAAGGCCAAATCTTGTCCAAACTCATTTATAGAGAAACCGGTCTTCCAGTATATGATATTATTAAAACCTATCGCAACGGATTTAGTGCGCGGTTTTGGTCAATGACAGCATGGTGGTACGATATTGATTTAAAAAGACCCTACGACCCCGAGAGTGATGCAGAGGATCAACTCATTGAGAACATTTTGATTCGGAAATTTATTTCAGGTCAGCTTACACCAGCTAGAGAGGACGAATTCAATCAATACAGAACTAAATAATCTTTAGATAATCGCTTTGGCTTGTTCAAGATCCTCTAGGGTGTCAATGCTTAATGGCTTCATGGGAGCCGTAGCAATCGCCCAAGTATTGCCGTTTTCTATCCATCGCAATTGTTCTAAAGACTCTGTCATTTCAAGAGGGGTTGGCGAAAGGTTACAATATGAATGTAATGCTTGGGGGGTATAGGCATAAACCCCTATATGTTGGAATCGAACGCTAGAATTACCTCGAGACGATGGTATTGGGCTTCTTGAAAAGTAAATAGCTTCATTGCGGGTATTACTTACAACGAAAACATTGGATGCACAATCCTTGTCCTTTATAGGAGCTTGAAGTGTTGCAGCTTCCGGGTGTTTGGTTTCGAGTAGATTGACTAGTGGGTTCAATATTTTTTCAGAAATAAAGACTTCATCTCCTTGAACGTTTATAATATAATCGTACTGGTCTTTTAGGAGCTGATACGCTTCTAAGGTTCTTGTTGTGCCATTTCTATGCTGTCTAGAAGTCTTGATATACGGCATATTAAGAGATTCACATAAGTCACAGATTTCTGCAGAATCCGTGGCAATATAAACATGCTGAAACATATTTTTCACACCATTATATGTGTGGGCAATTAACGGTAAATCTCCAAGTATTTTTAGAGGTTTATTGGGTAGGCGCTCAGAACCTAATCGAGCGGGAATAATAACGAGATATGAATTCTTATTTGACAAATTCTGCTATGGCTTCAATTAATTCATTTGTCTTGAAGGGTTTGGTAAGGTATTTTTTTGCTCCTAATGCCTTACCGGCGGAAATATCATATTTACTGATCATTGCGGACACTACGATGATTGGAATCTCGTATACCTGTTGATCCGTCCATTTTTTCATCAATAATTCGTAACCATCCATATCTGGCATGAGTATGTCAGTTACAATCAAATCGGGTTGGAATCCGCTAACCTTATCTAAGGCATCCTTGCCATTAATAACCGTTTGTACCTCATAACCTTGAAGTAATAAAATTTCCGAAATACTCGCTCGGATTTGCTCGTGATCATCAACAACTAGGATACGTTTCCCACTCATAAACATAGATTTACTGATTGAACCAATGGGTTTTAAACTACTGAGTCCTTCCGTTTATTTACTTTTAACTTTTAATTTGGTTAAAGTCATTGTGAAATTAAACAAAGCGCTTGATATTCTAAAATTAGAAAAGCTTCCTTTTTCAAAAGATAGTATAGAGGAAGCGTATAAGCGTCGTGCTAAAAAACTGCATCCGGACATAGGTGGTTCGGAAGAAGATTTTCAAGAATTGCAACAGGCACATGAAACGGTACTAAAGGCCTTAGTGCTTGCCTCCAAAAAAAGTCGAATTACACCAGAAGAAATTGCATTAAAAAAGAAGCGAGATGCTATGCGCGAGGCTATGCTTAAGAAAAGGGCCAAGGAAGACCATAAAAGAAACGTTCAGGCGACCATGTGGATAAAGCGCATTCTGATTGCTTTGATTGGCCTGATTTTATTTATCCTTATTAAGCCATGTATAAATAGCATCATGGTGGAAAGGAATCCTGAAGAGCGAATGGCTACAGTAGTATATACGGATCGAACAGACAAATTCATAGTTGAGTGGCAGTTCGATGGAAAGGCGTACAAGAAGATGTTCAAAGGTCGATTTGTGGAGGGGAAATGGCTAATATCAGACGCAGGTATGCCGGTTTTATTAGGGAATGATTATATCGTAAGATTCAATACTTCGAACCCAAATTTCGCACTACTAAAGGATAAATTTATTAGTCCTGAGACTGCTGAGGTGTATTATAATATTGTTCGTCATTCGATTGCCGAAAAACTGAATCTAAGCCTTGAAGACCCTGCTGTTATTTGTATGTATTGGAGCACTTTAGATAGGTTTGGCGTGGACGGGCTTGCTCATATCCTATTTTCTAAGACACCCTTTTTGAAAAATTGGTACCACAATGAAAACACGTATGGTGGTCTAGTCGCGTCAAAGGAATTCCAAAATTTGTACAGAAGTTGTTTGGTTCAAGCGGAGTAATTTGAATTCGTACCTATAACTTTGTTGTAATCTTTTCATTGTCTCATTATGAAACCAGCATTAGCTAAGGGTACTAGGGATTTCTCCTCAGAAACTGTTCAAAAACGTCAGTACATAATATCCGTGCTCAAAGAACAATTTGAATTAAGAGGCTATCATCCACTTGAGACCCCTTCATTTGAAAACCTTCAGACGCTAACCGGCAAATATGGTGAGGAAGGAGATCGATTGATTTTTAAAATATTACGTTCAGGAGATTTTACTTCTAAGACCTCCGAAGAAGAATGGCAGCAGAAGAATCCTCAAAAATTATCGGCTAAAATTGCAGATAAAGCTCTTCGATATGATTTAACGGTTCCTTTCGCACGTTATGTAGTGCAAAATCGAAATGACTTGGTATTTCCTTTTAAACGCTACCAAATTCAACCCGTTTGGCGTGCTGATCGGCCTCAAAGAGGAAGGTTTAGAGAATTTTACCAATGTGATGCAGATGTTATTGGTTCGGATAGTTTATGGCAGGAGGTAGAGCTTATTCATATTTATGACGCTGCTTTTACTAAGCTTGGTTTACCCGCAACCATTAAGGTTAATAATCGTAAGATTCTGGCTGGTATGGCAGAAGTGTTGCAGGTTTCTGATGAGTTTATCCGTTTTACTGTAGCTATTGATAAACTGGATAAAATTGGACCCAAAGGGGTATGTGATGAAATGAAAGCCAATGGTTTTAAAGAAGAGGCAATTCGCACATTTAGTTCGTGGCTTCGAGATGGTATTGATGTAGGCAGGCTTTCTGCATTACTATCCAGCAGTTCAGTCGGGCAGCAGGGGATAGAGGAGCTTGAATTTGTTTTGTCGAATACTTCCTCTGGATTGCAAAGTGCCAATATTGAATTTGATTTCACCCTAGCTAGGGGCTTAAACTATTACACCGGGACAATATTTGAAGTTAGCGCTAAGGGCATTGAAATGGGGAGTATTGGAGGCGGAGGAAGATATGCTGATCTCACAAGTATCTTTGGAATGAAAGACACCTCTGGCGTTGGTATTAGTTTTGGTTTGGATAGAATTTATCTGTGCTTAGAAGAATTGAATTTATTCCCAGACACAGTTACGAAAAGGGCGTCCATACTATTCGCGAATTTTGGAAAAAAAGAAAGCAGGACGGCTTTTGATTGGATTCAAAAGTTAGTTGCTCAAGGGATTCGAGCAGAACTTTATCCTGATCCGGTGAAAATGAAGAAGCAATTTGACTTCGCTAATAAGAAGCAAATCCCATTTATCGCCTTGGTAGGTGAAAATGAGATTGGTGCCGCAAAAATCCCAGTAAAGAATCTAGACACTGGTGAGCAGTTCGAGATGGATTTAGGACAAATAGAAAAACTATTTTAAGACCTTGCTCCAAAAAGACGGATCATTGTGTTCGGGTTTCATTAAAACGCTTCGAATCACAACTAATTCTTCTTGTTCCCAATTCAAATTCCAAGGACAGTTTTCTTTGGACAACTTCAGCAAGGCGAGATGAATATTATTGGTTGCCTTCCGTTCGAAAAATTCACGATTAAGTCTGCTTATTTCACTACTATTCTTTGCCTTTAATGAGAATACACAAATATCTAATTCAGGCTTAATACTCCAAAACCCCATTTTTTGAGCAGTTTTATGAAAGCCATTTGCTGCTTTTAAACTTTCTTCTAATCTAGAAGCGAATATTCCTGTTTTCTGTAGAGGGAACTTCTGCATTGTTGCCCATAGGGCGGCGGCAGATGAACCTGCGCGCGAACACTCTAAGGTGATTTCACCTAGGTGTAGGTCAGTACTAGTAAAATAAGTATATGGACTTTCGTGCTTATAATATTTGCCTTCTGCGGGATTTTTAAATAGGACTGCACCACAACCATAGGGTTGAAGGCCATGTTTATGTGGATCTATGACAATAGAATCAACATGCATTAGAGAATCATAATGTATTGCTGTTGGGGAGGGGAGTCTGCAAAGCCCAAAATAGCCGCCATATGCTGCATCTACGTGAATTCTAAATTCATAATGCTCACGCAATTGAAGAATTTCCGCCAACGGGTCTACTTTACCCAATCCAGTAGTACCCATGGTTACAACTACAACAGGAGGGGTTTTAGCGTTGATTAGCTGTTTTTGTAAATATTGGACGTCCATTCGGCCGGATATATCCGTTCGAATTTCTTGAAAAGGAATATTTAAAACCTCGGACATTCGGTGGTGCGTATAATGAGAAGATTTACTTGCAAATACCACGGTATCGGGATTTGCTTGCCTAGCTACCCATAGAGCCTCTAGATTCCCCATAGTCCCTCCAGAGGTCAAGTGACCTAATGAAGATGTCCAGCCAAACATTGAAGCCACGGATTTAATGACTTCTATTTCAAGTTCAGAAGTAGCTCTACCACCGTCTAATGCATGATTATTGGGGTTAACATAGGAACTCATCCAATAGGCTGCTTGCGAAAGTATGTGCGGAGGTTTAATCATCTGTCCTGCATAATTCACATCATGATAGGGATAGTTGTTCTGCAGTTTCTCGGCTAGTGTATTTAATATACTTCTATCTTCCTTGTCTAAAGGTAAATCCGAAAATTCAAGTTCTCTGAGGTGTTTCCAATCCATGAACTAAAGGTAATTCAGCTCCATGTATTAACAAATTCACCCTTAGGATCATACCGCTCTGCTTGTACCTTGGTGTTGAATTTTCTAAATGGCCTGGGGTCATTGCCTCTTCCTGCGATATATAGCCAGTTACCGTAATTGGAGGCAGGGTCGTAATCAATTAAATTCTGTTCAAAATATGCCGCACCAGCACGCCAGTCGAGTCCCATGTCATGGACTAAAAATGAAGCAACATTCTGTCTACTACGATTACTCATAAATCCAGTTTGAGCAAGTTCTTTCATACTGGAATCAACTAAACCATCACCCGTATTTCCAGACGTCCATTTTTCAAATGCACGCTTATTGAATCCTTGTTCAATGATATTTTCTGGCTTTAGTCCATGCCTAGAGAATAAATGCTTACCGTGTTTCAATGCTATCCATTGAAAGTACTCACGCCATAGCAATTCAAAAAATAGCCAATAGGTACTTTCATTAGATTCTACCTCTTCTTCGAACCTCTTTAGTTCGCTCTTCACCTGTCTGGCACTCAAACAACCTAACGATAGAAATGGTGAAAATTTTGAACTAAATCCTCTTCCCAATAATCCGTTTCTGGTTTGTTTGTATTCCAATACTTTTTCGCTTTCCCAGAAATAATAGTCTAATTCCTCCCACGCATTGATGTACCCTCCTCTAAATGGCACTGCGGTCCGCTTGTCTTGACTAACCGCTGATTTGATCAGCTTTTCCCTTGTAATATTGAAGTCATCAGGGTCGAAAGGAGAAATATCAGCTTCTTCTATTGCTTCTCGAACGTGAGCATACTTTTCCATTTTTCCCCTAAATCTAGAAAACACTTCTGGAAGATCATTTAACTTAAATGGTAAATCTCTTTGTAGGAATAATGTCTTTTCGTTGTAGAATTCGATTTCTATACCCTTACTCTTTCCCCAATGTTTCAGCGTTTCTTCCTGAAATACCTCATTAAAAGTGAATTCTTTAGGACCAATTATTGCCATTGCTCCGACTTCCATCGCCAAAGATTGTAATGTGTTTACAGATTGTGTCTCGCGCAGGAAGACCAATTCGCTGTCATAGGTCATTAATCCGGCATTCAATTCCATTAAACTATCTATCAAGAAAGCTTCACGGAATTCCCCACGAGGTCCGTTTACCCATTTTTGATTGTGCTGGGAACCTGCGTCTATGTAGACAGGAATAACAAGATCATAATTCATATATGCTTGCATAACCGGCCAATTGTCGCCTAATCTAAGATTATTTCTGAACCAAAGAATACATGTCCTCATTATAATGACTCTAAATTTTGTAGGACATGATGAGCCCTATCGCTTAATTTGCCCTTCTGTAAATCGTCCATTTTATCATAGGTCCTGTAAACCATTCCTAGTCTAAAATTATTGGATAATTTGTTTCTATGTCTATTGAAGAAATCCCAATAAAGCGCATTAAATGGACAACTGTCCGAATCTGTTTTTGTTTTTTCATTGTAAGAACAGTTTTGACAATAATCCCCCATTTTTTTGATATAATTAGCAGATGATACGTAGGGTTTTGTGGCTATCCAACCCCCGTCTGCATATTGACTCATGCCTCTTGTATTGGTGATTTCTACCCATTCAAATGCATCAATATAGATTCCCAGAAACCATTGATCAAGTTCATCCGGATGAACACCCGCCAACAAGGAAAAATTACCTATCACCATTAATCTTTGGATATGATGAGCATATGCATATTTTAAGCTCTGTTTAATACTATGCTCCATGCACTTCATCTTTGTTTCTCCGTTCCAAAACCAGGTTGGCAGTTTACGAGTGTGTCCAAAGAAGTTTTCTTCAGCGAATGTTGGCATGCGCTCCCAATAAATACCCCTCATAAATTCTCTCCAACCTAAGATCTGCCTTATGAAACCTTCGGCGGCGTTGATGGGTATGTGGTCATTTTGTTCAAAATAGGTTTCAGCCCTTTCGCAAATGGTGAGTGGATCAATCATTTTAGTATTTAATGCAAAAGAGATCCGACTATGGTATAACGACCAATTGTGAATAGTCATGGCATCTTGATAATCACCAAAAAATTGAAAGTGATGCTCTAACCAATGATCAAATATGGCAAGCGCTTGTTTTGTATCCGTAGGCCAAAAGAAATTATCTGAATCTTCCAAAGTCCCAATTGTGGGCAAATTAGCTTTTAATACCTCATGATACACTTCTGTAACATTGGTGAAAGGAAGGAAGGGCTCCGGTAAACTGTGATTACTCGGTATTTTCTTTCGGTTGAAGTTGTCATAATTCCATTTTCCTCCTATTGGTTGGTTACCTTTCATTAAAAGACCTGTTCTTTTGCGTAGTTTTCTATAAAAACTCTCCATCAAGAATGTTTTCTTACCTGAAAAAGTGTTTTTAAATTCTTCTGATGACGAGATAAAATGCTCAGACGAAACGAAAGTGATATTATAGCCTCTATCCTTTAATTTTTCCAGGTTTTGAAGCATTCGAAGTTCATCAGGATATTGAAATTGTAAATTATAAACACTTAATTTAACACATATGGAATCTAAAATATCTATAAGTTCAACTTCTCTCGAATCGAGAATCTTATGATAGATAACTGTGTGACCTTTGGATTTTAACGCCTCTGCGAGTTTTCTCATTGAACAGAATATACCCACCACTTTTTGGATGTGGTGTGGAGCATACGAGCCTTCTCCTCGGCATTCAATAAACAAATAAGTAGTATCGTTTCTTTTTGTGGTAAACCAAGTGTGGCTTGGGTTTAGCTGGTCTCCTAGTACAAGTCGTATTGTTTTATTCATAGGAATCAAACAATGAAAAGGAATGAAAGTTTAGTACAAAAAAAAGGAGCCAATTTCTTGGCTCCGTACCCCTAACCTAATTCAAAGTTTCCTCTGAATGAGTTCAATATAGTACTAAAGTTTAATATTCTTATTAAGGAAAGGATATTTTGAGTGGAATTTGAGTGGAAAAACTCACTGTTTCTTTCACTATTTGGTAGGAAATCTCATATTTTTGAACAAATGAATAACCAAACCATGAACAACCAAGAAACCATATTCATCGTTGATGACGATCAAGTAATCCTTAAGTATCTGTCTACGTTTTTTTCGAAAAATGGCTGGGATGTAGAATCTTTTGAATCTTCGAAAGAGGCATTAGAGCGCGTCAAGATAAAACAGCCTATTTTGATTATCACAGATCTTGATATGCCAGGAATGGATGGGATTGAATTAATTCGTAACGTAAAATCAAACGAAAAATTCGAGAACATTGTATTACTGGTAATGACCGCGCTAAACGAGAATCATATACGATTTCAGTCTTTTAAGGCGGGTGCTATTCACTTGGTGAATAAGCCCATAAACCCGTATGAACTTGAGGCTGCGGTAAAAAGTATTTTGAATCAATTCTCAAAAAAGACTACCGATCTACCTACCGTAAATACTCCTCAAGCTATTCGAAAAAGTGCGGTAGAGACTTGGATTCATGAAGCCGAACAGATTGTCTTGGATAATTTAACTTCAGCCGACTTTTCTTTAGATGAACTTGCGGTAGCTCTGCACTACAGCAGAAGTGCGGTTCAAAAACGAATCAAACAGTTCACTAATTTGAGTGTAAGTAAATTTATTCGTTCCATAAGGTTAGAGAAATCACTCGAGTATATGATGGAGGAAGAAAATTCTATTGCCACAATAGCCCACAAAGTTGGTTTTAAAAGTCATTCGTATTATACGCGCTGCTTTAAAGATTATTACGGTATTGATCCTGTGAAGAAGAGAAGAGAACTTCTCCGCGAAAGTATCATTCACATATAAGTTTAGAGGTAAATTTTAAATGAGTTTATGATCTCCTCAAGGCATTGCTCATTCTTTAATGAGAATACATTCGCCCCACATTGCATTTGGAGTTCAAGGAGTAAACTATTTTCAGTGGTATCTCTAGTTATGATTTTATGGGCAATAATATAATCCCATGGTTCTTGCTCATATCTGCCAAAGTTGACCCACCATCCTTCTACGGAGTCTTTAGATTCGGTAATCCAAGAATCTTGTTTTGCTAAGGATAAATTTCTGTGAATAATGGCTTGACATTGTTCTGAAATAGAGATGTAAGCCCCTTTCCGTCTCAAAGGCAATACCTTCAGAAGTATTGAATTTGTTCCTGCTTGATTCATTCGAGCAGCGTGATAATAATAAAAGTTTTGCTGTGCAAAAACTGGTAATTTGATTTGCCACTCATAGTCGAGTTTGAAGCTGAATTCTATTTCTGGAAGAGAATAGTATTGGGCTTGTTCAAAATTGAACGAGTATGGTGCATCCAAAGAGCAATCATTCTTCTTTAAAAGTTCATTCTTACTTGAGTTAGAACAAGACGCTAACGACACAATCAACAATATTGCGCTTATCTTCGTTGGTTTCTTAAGACATTTATGAAACATCATTTTGTTTTACATTCGGATTCGGGGCTGCCCTCAAAGATAATGAAGGACCTTATTGATACTAGCGTATTTCCTCATGACTTTGGCTGTGGTATACGTAATGAGGAAGATATACTTTCTAGTTTTCATAAAAGACGCATTGGTTATTCTGATAAAATGCGAAGCATTGTACATGATTGCTTACAAGAACAAAACAAAGACTTGACTCAAAAGGAGCAGGAGAATATGCAAGCTTTTGCCAATGGCGCATTTTCTATTACCACAGGACATCAGCTGATGATTTGCGGCGGAACGGCATTTTTTGAAGCGAAGATATTATCTGCTGTAGCACTTGCTGGCGAGGCTCAACGTATATGCGGAGAACCTGTTGTACCCATTTTTTGGATGGCTTCTGAAGATCACGATTTTGAGGAAATTGCTTCATTTAGTGTCAACAAACAGGTATTTACTTGGGAAAATGAGTACGCGAAGGGAGCTGTTGGGAGGCTCGGTACCAAGGATCTTGCAAGGCAGTTGAATAGTTTTGAAAAGAACGCTGAGCTATCAGATAGCCAGCGAAGCTTTTTAAGAGGTAGAATTAAGGCATATAAGGAAAGTGACACATTAGCTCAAGCCACAAGAAGAATAGTACGGGAATGGTGTGGTGATTTGGGAGTCTTGGTTATTGATGGTGACGATCATAGATTAAAGCTCGCAGCCCAGAAAATTTGGACTATGGAATTGGATGGAGCGTTGAGCACGTTGATTCAAGAAAGAACTACAGAGATGCTAAATTCGGGCTACAAAGCTCAAGTAACGCCACGCCCAATCAATCTTTTTGAGTTATTGGGAGATAGTAGGAAAAGAGTTCTTGAGACAAAACATATTGAGCCACATCGTGTGAGTCCTAACGCCTTAATAAGGCCTATTTATCAAGAGATGTTGTTGCCTAATTTAGCCTATGTAGGCGGAGGTGCAGAACTAGCTTATTGGCTTCAACTCGGAAAAGCTTTTGATGCTTTAAATCTGCCAATGCCCAGACTATACTTAAGAGATTCTTTGGTCATGGCACCAGTCAAGACTGATGATTTATTGCAAAAAAGCAAATTAGCGTGGAGGGATATTCTTGGTGGAAACAAGGAATCTATCATTAAGGAAAATCTTCAATACAATAGATTAATGAAGATCGAAACTGAGCAATATGCTGCACCAATTAAAGACGCAATTATACTTTGGGAGCAAAAGATGCTTGAGTCTTATCCAGAGATGAAATCACATACTGAGGCGATCAGAACAAAGATGGATGCATTAACGTCCAAAACAATTGAACAGAGATATCGAACACATAAGCGACGTAATGAAGATTTTTTGAAGCGTTTAGATTCGCTATTCGAAATAGTTTATCCAGACAATATATTTTGGGAAAGGACGTCTTCTTATGCAGATGTTTTGGGTGTATTAGGTTATGATCCAAGAGATTTTCTCGTTGAAAAGATGTCAACAATAAAGGCAGGTACACACATACTATTAGGCTAAAAATAGGTTTACTTTTGCTTTATGCAAGAAACTCTACTTATCCTAGACTTTGGTTCTCAGTATACTCAGCTTATAGCTCGGCGCGTGAGAGAGCTTAACGTGTATTGTGAGATTCACCCCTTTAACAATCCACCTGAATTGACTAAGAATATAAAAGGGGTTATTTTATCGGGATCTCCCTGCAGTACGCTTCAGCAAGATGCTCCAAGGATTGATTTAAGTGAAATCAAGGGTAATGTTCCTTTGCTGGGGATATGTTATGGTGCTCAATACTTGGCATTAAGCAATGGTGGGTCTATTGCTCCAAGTCAGATTCGTGAGTACGGTCGAGCCAATTTGACTGCAATAGATGATCATCCTTTTTTTCAGGGCGTTGAAGTTGGTTCTCAGGTGTGGATGAGTCATGGTGATACGATTACTGAGTTGCCCTCTGATTTTGAAGTAATTGCTTCAACCAATGATGTTCAAGCTGCAGGTTTCAAGGTGTCAAATGAAAAAACGTACGGGATACAATTTCATCCTGAGGTCTATCATAGTGCTGACGGCAAAAAAATGCTACATAATTTTCTTTTTCATATTGCAGGGATGTCTGGCGACTGGACACCTTCGCATTTTGTAGAAGAGACTGTGTCGAATTTAAAAGCAACGCTTGGTGACGATAAGGTTGTACTTGGTCTTTCGGGTGGAGTAGATAGTTCGGTTGCTGCCATGCTATTACACCGTGCTGTTGGAAAAAATCTATACTGCATTTTTGTAAATAATGGTTTGCTTCGCAAAAACGAATATGCGGATGTTTTAGATCAATATAAGGGAATGGGTTTGAATGTCAAAGGTGTTGACGCGACTGAACAATTCATGTCCGCGCTCTCTGGGGTAGCAGATCCAGAAGCCAAACGAAAAACAATTGGCAGAGTATTTATTGAAGTATTCGATCAAGAAGCTACTTTGATTGAAGAAGTCAAATGGTTAGCTCAGGGAACTATTTATCCAGATATAATTGAAAGTGTCAGCGTGAATGGCCCATCAGCAACTATAAAATCTCATCATAATGTGGGTGCATTACCAGATTTTATGAAGTTAAAAATTGTTGAGCCACTGAAAACCCTATTTAAAGATGAAGTGCGCCGTGTAGGTTCGTCAATGAATATGTCTGAAGATTTATTGAAAAGACATCCGTTCCCCGGTCCGGGACTTGCGATTCGCATTTTAGGCGATATCACAAAAGAAAAGGTCCAGATTTTGCAAGAAGTGGATTACATATTTATAGAAGGGCTTAAAAATGAAGGTTTCTATGACGATGTTTGGCAAGCAGGTAGTATTTTACTACCGGTAAAATCTGTAGGAGTAATGGGAGACGAGCGCACGTATGAAAAAGTAGTTGCGCTTAGGGCAGTAGAAAGTACAGACGGAATGACCGCTGACTGGGTGCATTTACCTCATGACTTTTTAGCCAAGATGAGCAATCAAATAATCAACAAAGTAAAAGGCGTCAACAGGGTAGTTTATGATATCAGCTCAAAACCGCCTGCAACAATTGAATGGGAATAACACGTATAGTATTCACAACTGTATTTTTGGTAATCGCTTCTTTCTATGGAATTGGGCAGAATGTTGTCATGCACAAGATTGTTCAAGGCAATACAGTTTATGAGCTTGCAAAAGAATACGATAGTACTGTAGATCGTATTTATGAAGCTAATCCAAATCTCCAAGAACGCAGTCTTGTCATAGGTGAAACGTTAAAAATCCCCATTTTCAAAAAAGAGTCCATAGACTCTTCACAATACCTCTTTCATTTGGTGAGAAGTTTTGAAAGTGTTTATAGTATATCCACTAAGTATGAACTTAAGGATAGTACCATATTTTGGCATAATAAAAATTTGAAGGGAAATCCAGTTTTAATGAAAGGTCAAATCATTAAAGTCCCTAAAGATCCTGACGGCTGGAAGAAAAAGAGTGGGGATTTTATAACATTAGTTCCAAATAGAAAACCTAAATACGAGGTTTATATAGTAAAGAAAAAGGATACACCCGAAGGGCTTCAAAAACAATGGGGCATTCAATCGCTTGATGAGTTTTATGTTTTAAACCCGGATGCACGTGAAAGTTGGTTCAAGGGTATGGCGATAGTAAAACCAATTTCAGTGGATGTGGCCCAGTATGGATTTAATATTAAGGAGAGAGGAGAATTAGATTCCTCCAATCTTACTAATGATAGCTTCAATATAGCGTGTGTTTTACCTTTCTTCATTGATCAATACATACATCAGGGTCCGGGTAAAAAACGTTCACAACTTGCCTTCAGTTACAGGCAAGGGATTGAATACGCGATTTCCTCTTTTATGGAATATTCAGATGCTAAATGTGAAATTGCCTTTTATGATTCCATGAATCAGAGAGATACCGTGAGCAAAGCTATTGATGCTATTAATACAATAAACCCTCACCTTATTCTAGGTCCAATGTATAGCTCACGCTTGTTAGAGTTCAGCATGAGTCCGTTAGAAAACCGTACGGTTAATCTAATTTCAAAACAGGCTTCTATTCAAAATACAAACGTTTGGAATAATATTGTTTCAGAAGATGAATTTTGGCTTTCGATTCGTCAGTATTACAACCAAAGCAGTGATGACCAATTATATGGAAATCAGAATACACCAAGACAATTACTCGTGGCAGGTCTTAATTATGGTTCCAGTAAGAGGGCTACAAAATTGATTTTAGACGGTCTTGAAAGTGCGGAATTTTTGCTGTTTGAAGGTGACGATTCTTGGTCGCAAAATGAAGAATTAACCAGGCTGGATACAACTGTACTTTATGAATTAGTGATTACTGAAAATGACCCCGCCTTCATATTAGATGTTCTAAGGAATTTACGTTCTGTAAATGTTGATTTTCATTGGTTAACACATGAATATCAGGCACTTGAAAATGGCTTAGTCAGTAACAATTTTGCTCGAGAGAGGGTGACTTTATTCACCTCAAATTATACTGATTACAATAATGAAGATGTTCTTGAATTTGTTAGTGGATTTAGACAACGATTTAATAGAGAACCTGATAGCTATGCAATGGAAGCCTACGATAACACCATGTATCATTTATTGCGCCTATTTGATGGACGATCAAAATGGAGAGGAGTACGAAAAGGCTTCGACTTTGGTGAGGGAGGCGAAAAAAGCAACCTTTACGTTGAATCTAGACAATTTAGGAACCTTCGTTGGGAACTTTAATCTACAGGCAAATTCCCTAAAATATTTCCAAATAAATCAGAAAAATTTGTAGTGATTTCAATTCGCTGTTTACTTACTTGATTATACTCTGAAAGTGCCCATAAAATCATTTCTTTCAGCAGGTTTTTAGAGGCTTGAATTTCGCCTTTCGCATGAGTCAATATAAATTTGTCAAGAACATCAATGTTTAATGCATTATTATATTCTAATTCCGAAAACCCATCCATGAGCTCGATACTTTCTCCCTTACCAAACCAATTTTGAATATCAAGGAAGGGATTGTTTTCATCGGTTCGCTTCATGTTTTGGAATTTAGGAAAGTATCGTTCGTAGGTTGTTTTTACGCTATCTCCGATTATGTTTTCTGCAACATTCTGAGCTCCTTCCTGTTCTCCTTCATACACTAATTCGACCTTTCCTACAATAGAAGAGACCGTACCGTAGAAATCACTTAAGCGTACTCTAGTAGTTTCGGCACCTTCTAAAATTCTTCTTCTTTCCGCAGTAGTCAATAATGCTTCATAGGCACTAATTGTCATTCTTGCACTAACACCGCTTGAAGAATCTATTAAAGCGCTTTCTCTAGCGGAGAACGCCAGCTGTTCAATGATTTCTTTGTCAATAGCGCTTACTTTTACGAACGGATATATGGAGGATATACGAGTAGTTTCTTGCTGAGTTATGAGAAGAGCAGTGGCTAAATTTTTTGGATAATGAGTATGAATCTGTGAACCAATCCTGTCCTTTAGTGGCGTGACAATACTACCTCGATTTGTGTAGTCTTCTGGGTTGGCTGTGAAAATAAATTGAACATCTAACTGCAAGCGTTTTTGAAATCCTCGAATTTGAATATCACCTTCCTGTAGAATATTAAAAAGGCTCACTTGAAGTCTCGGTTGCAAATCGGGTAACTCATTAATCACAAATATGGAGCGATGCGCACGCGGTATCATACCATAGTGGATTACCCGGTCATCGGAGAAGTTGAGCTTTTCATTGGCAGCCTTAATAGGATCTATATCACCAATTAAGTCCGCAACAGTTGTATCGGGCGTTGCTAATTTTTCAAAGAAGCGTTCGCTCTTGTGTATCCAACTGATTTCAAGATTATCACCATGTTTGGCATAGAGTTCTTTTCCTTGGTGGGATATGGGCTGTAATGGATCTTCATTTAAATCGGTACCGCTGATACTAGGTATCCAATCGTCCAAAAGCTCTATCATCTGTCGCGCAATTCTAGATTTAGCCTGACCGCGTAAACCTAAAAGTAAAATATCATGAGCTGCAAGGATACCTTGTTCTACTGCTGGAATAACTGAATTTTCATATCCATGAATACCTTCAAATGGATGTTTACCAGTCTTAAGTATTGGTATTAAATTTTGGCGCATCTCTTCTTTAATACTTCTTGATTGGTATCCAATGGACTTGAGTTCTTTGAGCGTTTTTAGAACGGGCTTCTTCATTAAGGTCTTTTGTTTTTTTGTTGTAAATAATCATTAAAGATTAGTTCTCCTAGTTTGTTCAAACCAGTATAATATGCGTTTCCACCATTAATTTCACTGAACGAGCGTATGAAGTGTTGTAGATACGCATCCTTAGCTATCATGAAAGTGTTTACAGGTATATGTGCTTTTTTAGTTTTTGCAGCCATTTCAAGGCACTTGCCTGTTATATAAGGGTCAAGACCAAAGCTGTTTTTGTAATAGTTGCCGTCTGGCTCAATGAGGCAACTGGGTTTGCCGTCGGTAATATTAAAAATCTGCTTATTGGACGATTTTCTGCGTTTTAATAGGCCCATGGCTAATTCGAGTCCAGCAACAAAGTTGGTATGATAAGGACCGACTTGCAGATACGGCAAATCTTTAATTTTAATTGGCCAACTATCATTACCATAAACAATTATATCCAAAGTATCCTTCGGGTATTTTGTTGTAATCCATTCGGCTAGCGCCATAGCAACCATTTTTGCAGGTGTGATTCTGTCTTCACCATACAAGATCATACTATGACTTATATCAATCATTAAAACGGTCGCTAGGCTCGCTGTCTGTTGCTGTTGCTCTACAACCAAATCCCTTGGTGTCAGGCGAAATTCGTCAATACCTCCAGAGATGAGACCATTTTTTAGACTTTCAGTCATTGCGACTTTATCCAACGTATCTCCAAATTGATACGATCTATAATCACCGCTAGAGTCACCTTTACCGCCCATTCGTTGAGTATTATGATTGCCATTTTTGCCCTTTTTGAGAGTACCGAAAAGTTGGTCCATGGCGGCTTTTCTTATGGCACCCTCTGCTTTTGACGTAAGGCCTAAATGCCCTTTACCTGTAGTATCATCCTTGATATATCCTTTATCTTTAAGATCTTGAATAAAGTCATCAAACGTGTAGTCATTACTGGTAATTTGATAATGTTCGTCTAATTGCTTAAGCCACTCTATTGCTTCTTCTAAATCTCCCGAGGTATGAACGATTACTTCTTTAAAAAGTCCAAGAAGCATTTCAAATGGGTTGTCCGATGAGGGTATGGCAGCAGTAAAACGATTTCCAAGCATAAAGAATAAACATTACTTAGAGAGACATTGTTGTAAAATGGAGCAAGGATTCTACAATTAAACAAACATTTTCATGACTAACTCACAGAAGCACCCTCTTTCCATTGGAGACCCAATACCGTTTTTTGAGTTATATGATCATGATGCTAATATTTTCTCAACGAAGCAATATATGAACAAACCGTTGGTCATATTTTTTTATCCAAAAGACCACACTCCAGGCTGTACAGCTCAGGCATGCACCTTTAGGGATCATGAAGCTGAATTTGCTGCGGCTGGAGCGCAGGTAGTGGGTATTAATAATGGTTCTGTCAAGGAGCATCTAACGTTTGTGAGAAAATTCAGTTTAAATTTTCCTGTATTGAGTGATCCAAATCATAGCGTTAGAAAATCTTTTGGAGCACCTGGTTTATTTTTCAATCGAGTTGCAGATAGGATTACCTTTGTTACTGATGCGCAGCATCGAGTAGCTTTTATTTTTAAAAGTTTAACAAAAGCGACGCACCACGTTGATCAAAGTCTTAATTTTCTTCAAAACTTAAACCCATGAGTGGATTAGAAATCTTTATTGTGTTTCTAACATTTGCAGCAATGGAATGGACGGCATGGCTAGCGCATCGTTACCTTATGCATGGTTTGTTATGGTTTTTGCACGAAGATCACCACGTGAAAACGCCAGGTGCATTGGAAAAAAACGATACGTTCTTTCTCATATTTGCAGTGCCTTCATGGCTTTGTATCATGCTTGGAATGATGAATACAAGCGGGTTTTCAGTTGCGGTGGGATTAGGTATTGCGCTATACGGTCTTGCATATGCTATTGTTCATGAGGTGTTTATTCATCAACGTTTACCTTTTTTAAGAAGTTCAAACAGCACCTACTGGGAAGCCGTAAGGCTCGCACACAAAATGCATCATAGACACTTGAATAAAGAGGAGGGTGAGAATTTTGGCATGTTATGGGTTCACCCAAAGTATTTAAGACATGTTCGTAAATCAAGGAAGACCAGCTCATAAGATATGCTTGAAACTAAATGGTTATATGTCATACTAAATGCGCTTACTATTAGCGTGCCTTTAGCTAGGAGTTTTGAAAATCGAGTAGCTTTTTATAAAGGGTTTGCTTCGCTTTTCAAATCAATTTTTCTGGTAAGTGGTTTTTTCCTGATCTGGGATGTGTTTTTCACCGATATGGGTGTTTGGGGATTTACACCCCGATATTTATGTGGCGCTGAGTTTCTAGGGCTACCTCTAGGAGAATATTTATTTTTTCTTACCGTGCCGTATGCATCTGTATTTATTTATGAATGCTTGAAGTTTTTTAAACCAAACGGCATATTGAAGATTCAAACTACAAAGATGATCAGTTCAGTGTTAATTGGTTTCTGCATAATTTTAGGTTTTTATGGATTGTTAACAGGAAAATGGTACACCACGAGCACGTTTTTTTTATTGGGTTTGGCAATCTTATTCCTACAATTTATAGTTCGTTCTCAATGGCTACCGAGATTTTATGAGAGCTGGTTCATTACACTCATTCCATTTTTTATGAAGAATGGTATTCTAACTGGTTCCATCATTGATGAGCAGGTGGTATGGTATAACGACAATCAGAATCTTGGCTTTAGATTGGGTACAATTCCCTTCGAAGATGTTTTTTATGGGATGCTACTCATTTTGTGCACAATCTATTTTTATGAAAGATTTGAGTCTAAACGGCTTCTGAAAGGTCTTTCAAATAAAAATGAGCATTGAAGTTGTACTGATTTAGCATTTAGGCGTAAAATTCACAATTACAGACTTGCATGAAGTCTTCCATCTGTTTGTATTAGTACTTTTAAGGGATGTCAAGTATGCTTGCCTTTCTGCTATCTTCTTGTATGCTCTATCTGTTATGGTGGAGTGTGTATGATTTATTTTTCTCTATCTGCTCCCTATTCGTTAAAAAAGAAAAATTAGTAAACAATGAAGATGAGTTCTTTTTTATCGTTATTCCTGCTTTGGGTGAGGGCCAAGTTCTATTCAATACCATAGAACGAGCACTTGCGGTTGATTACCCTCAGGACAAATTCCAGGTGGTACTTTTGGCACAAAATATAGATGAGTCTGTATCAAAAGAGCTGCGTAAGTTTCCAATAAAAATAATCGAATCAGGTCCACTTGGTTCTAAAATGAATGCTATTCGAAACTGGCTGAAAAACGAGGAATTGACTAGTGAAAGTATGTTCATTTTAGATGCAGACAATGAAATATTGCCCAAAGCACTATCTATTTGCAGCGGCGCCATGAAATCAACAAAATGCGTTCAGTTGACTAGAAAAAAAACAGAACCTACCTCTCCATTAGGCTTGTTAGATAGGTGGAATACAGAAGTAGGAATTGCCATTGCAATCCACTCAAGGCTCGTATTATCTAGGAACCCATTTATAGTGGGTTCTGGCTTCGGAATTAAAGCGAACTTATACCAGCGCTTTCTTGACTCTAATGAAGATACTATTGTAGAGGATAAGGCATTGGATTTATTCTTAATTCAACAAGGCGAAAAACCTATCTATTTGCGTGCTCCAGGGGTACTGGATTCTAGCATTTCTAGAGAAAGACAATTCACTACACAGCGATCAAGATGGATAGGGGGTAAGGTTCAGATTAAGAAACTATTTCGGACGGCTTACTTCAAGGAAACTGGTAACATAGAGCTTTTTGATAAATGGTTGCATTACTCCAATCCACAACGAAGTATACGCTTGGTGTTATGTTTGACTTGGTCTTTTTTATATTTCTTACCAAATCAAGAGCTTGATGCTTATTATTATCTGCTTCCTTTTGCATTAGAAATCATAGCTATCTCAATAGCAACTCCCTCTTATTTAATTTCAACCGATTTGTTCCTTGCTTTTTTGGCTTTGCCAAAATCCATCATAATCATTATCAAATCGAGAATAATAGCAAAGCGGACAGTAGGTAAGGATTTTAAAGTAACACCAAAATAGCAACAGTGAGTAATAGTTCTCGATAATAGAAAGCCTTTTGCGCATTAACACTTAGTTTCGATTCACTATTAGAATTGATAACATGTTCAAGGTTTGCTTGATAGAAAATGAAAAAACGATTTCGAGAGGTATTCACCCATTTCTGAGTACCTATCCAGAATTTGAAATTCAAGTTGTAAGTAATCTGCAAAAGGCGACTTCTATTGTTGATGCTCATTTGGATTTTGCTATTCTTAGTATTGAGCAGTTTTCCTTAGGCAGTTTAGAATATTTTAAACAGCTGAAGCCTGCTGTAAAAAATCTTCCGATTCTAGTGGTTAGTCCCGACAAGAATCATGAATCAATGGAAGCCTTTATAGAAGAAGGAGCATTCGATTACATGATTTCGGATGATTTTATTGAGCTCAAATTGAGGCTTGCATTGAAGAAAGTACAGCGCCAAGTTATGTACAATCGCGAATTTCAGAGTATGTGTAATTTCAAGTTTGCGCTCAAGGAATATAATTTCGCCGGGAATTCATTTGAGGCTGAGCGTATCAAGATTTTGGTTTCACAGGCTCAAGCTAGTGCATCACCTGTCTTAATAGTGGGAGAGATGGGCACAGGTAAGGAGAAGATAGCGAGATCAATTCATGCAGGAATAAATTGGCGGAATAAACCATTCGTTGTGGTTAATACCGCACTCCTTTCTTCTGAAGCTTTGGAAAGCGAGATATTTGGCTGTGAATTGAATCCTAGGGTACAAACGGATATCCCAAAAATGGGAGCGCTAGAAGAGGCTGGAAGTGGTACCCTCTATATCAATGATATTGAGCATGTAAGTTCGAAAGTACAAGTAAAACTGTATGACGTTTTAACGAAAAAACACTTCTCGCGAGTTGGAGACGCGCAGCGCATTGATTGCAGATGTAGGATTATTATAGGCTCTAAAGAGAATTCGAAGCAAAAGGAGTTAGAAAACTGCTTCAATGACAACTTACGGGATTACCTCATTCCTTTCTCCATTAGATTATACCCTCTCAGAGAACACAAGAGTGATATAGTGATGCTTGCGAATCAATTCGTGTTTGAATTTTCTCTGAATGAAAAATCACAAATCAAAAGGATTACCAATGATGCGATAGATGAATTGCTTGCTTATCACTGGCCTGGAAATATTCGTGAGTTGGAAGCAATCGTGCGCCTAGCATTCGTCATCTCTGAGTCTAATGAAATAAGAAAACAAGACATTAGAATTCATAAGGAAAGTATTCCCAGTCCAAATTGGAGGTTTGGTAAAAAGACTCTTAAAGAATTTAACCGAGAGATCATAGAAAGTTATTTAGCTGAATTTGACAACGATTTAGAAACGGTAAGCCATCAACTAAAAATTGGAAAAAGCACGCTTTATCGTATGATTAAGAATAAAGAAATCGAAAGAAAATAATATGGTAAATATGAAACGATCAATACTTATCGTAGAAGATGAACCCATGATGCGTTCTTTTTTGAACCGGACATTGTCCACAAATTATCAGGTAATTACAGAGGAGAACGGAAGGTTTGCTCTTGAATGGCTTTACAAAGGTAATTTACCAGATATGATTATTGTTGATTTGCAAATGCCGGAAATGGATGGATTTGATTTTGTGGAATACATCAGACGTTCAGGTTTTTTCAATAGACTGCCAGTCATTGTTTTGAGTTCTAGAGATAGTGTAGATGATCGATTAAAATGCTTTGAATTAGGAGCTAATGATTATCTAATCAAGCCCTTCAATCCAAAGGAGTTAGAATATAGAATTATCAATTTGATGAACATTACAAGCCCACTTAATTAGATGAGTCAATACAAGGTATATTATATAGGCTGTAATTCAGTCTTTTATGCAGACTTGATGTTGGAAGGTGATCTAATTGCAAAATCATCCAAGAGCATCATGGGATTGCTCAATTCAGGTTTTAATGCATCCGTAATTATCGTTGACTTTGATCAAAAGACGACCAATGTAGAGTCCGTTTTAAAAGCATTGAGAAAACATAATAGCAACGTTCTTATATATATCCTAGCTGAGAATCTTTCCAATCAAAATAAATCACACTTATTAAAACTCCGCGTTGAAGAAATCATTTCCAATGTTTCAGATTTTAAAAGCTTATTATTTTTAAAAAAAGAATTTAATAGTAAAAAATTAAAACGAACGAATGAGCATGTTTTCATTGATAACCACTTGCCCGTATGGAAAAGATCATTTGATAT
>MDSX01105059.1_pt1 | contig 35211 bp, 26 predicted proteins | sample 811141 | NCBI WGS metagenome assembly MDSX01 (sample SAMN05326642, study PRJNA326480) | marine metagenome | isolation source: seawater | place: Atlantic Ocean: South East | collected 2010
GGTATTGATCGTGCCAAGATGAGAATTTATGATTGTGAGCAAAAAGCACAAGATGACATACTTGACTCCGGAAACGAAGAGGAGTATAATGATGATGAACGAAAAAAATCATTTGAGGGATTTAATTTTTCATGACTGTAAATACTGACGCATATCTTGAGTTTGTAAATGCCGTTACATCTCAACCTAGTAAAGATGCAGATGCTTTTGAATATCGTATCCAAGAACTTCGTGGAGAAGGATTTGAAACACATCGTCTTCTTACTGCTGCCGTAGGAATGTCTGCAGAGGCAGGTGAGTTTACTGAGGTTGTGAAAAAAATTATCTTTCAGGGTAAACCTGTTAATGAAGAGAACATGTTTCATCTGAAACGTGAACTAGGTGACATCATGTGGTATGTTGCTCAGGCATGTATGGGACTTAATATCTCACTTGATGAGGTTATTGAAATGAATGTAGACAAACTTAAGTCTAGATACCCTGGTGGAGAGTTTGATGTTCACTATTCAGAAAATCGCAAAGAAGGAGATCTATGAGTAAAAAATCAAAGAAGAACTCGAAGGGTGATACTTTTGAGTGGGAAGAGACCGAAGAAATGCGTAAGGCAGTAGAAAGACTTCATGAAACTATTCGTGAACTTGAAAAGAAAAATGCACCCGATTATGGAGTTGGAAAATGAAACTATTAACACTTGAAGATTATCAAAAGGCAGGAGAAACATTCTGGCCTAAGTATTGGTATGTTGCTAAAGAACTTGGTGAAGGTGCTAAGGCAGAAGACATCCTTAAAATTATGGAGTCTCTTGCTAACGTTGTTATGAAAAACCGATCTAAAGATAAAGTCGGACCATTTGGATTCAATAAAACTAAGGAGAAAGAATAGTGCCTACTTATCCAGTAATAAATAAAACTACAGGAGAAAAGAAAGAACTCTCTTTTTCAGTTACTGAATACGAACAATGGAGAAGTGACAATCTAGACTGGGATAAAGACTGGTCTGTTGGAGTTGCTTCTTCTATTAGTGAGGTTGGTGATTGGAGAAATAAAGTTCCTTCTGATCTCCAAACAAAGATCAACAATATTAAAAAAGGACACTACGGTTCAACCATCCAGGGATTTTAAGTATGGCAAGAGCTAAGAAAAAATTTACACCAGATATTAATGGTATGTCTGCCAAACAAAAGAAACGCAGAAAGCCAATTAATTCTGATATGTTGGTGAACATTGAACCATTAACACCATCTCAGGAATCTGTCTTTGACTATTGGTCAAATGATAAAAACCTATTCATGTATGGTGCAGCTGGTACAGGTAAGACGTTCGTTGCATTATATCTTGCTCTCAAAGAAGTTTTTAAAGAAGAATCCCAATATGATAAAGTTTATATTGTTAGATCTTTAGTTGCTACCCGTGAAATTGGTTTCCTTCCTGGAACACATGAAGATAAAGCATCTCTATACCAAATTCCCTATAAGAATATGGTAAAATATATGTTTGAGATGCCAGATGATCCTTCGTTTGAAATGCTTTATGAAAATCTTAAAGCACAAGAGACTATTTCTTTCTGGTCTACATCATTCCTTCGTGGTACTACGCTTGATCGTGCAATCATTATTGTTGATGAATGTCAGAATTTAAATTTTCATGAACTTGATAGTATCATTACTCGTGTTGGTGAGGATAGTAAAATTGTATTCTGTGGTGATGTTCAACAGTCTGATTTGGTAAAGTCAAATGAAAAGAATGGTGTTCTTGACTTTATGAGTATCCTTAGATTGATGGATGAGTTTGGTATGGTTGAGTTTGGTATCGAAGACATCGTTCGTTCTGGACTTATTCGTAGCTACTTGGTCAGTAAACTTAGTCTTGGATTTTAATGTTTAATCATGTAGAAATTGACTTACCACATAAACTTGAAAGAGTTCATATAGATGGTAAAAGATATTACAAACTTCCTGGTGAAGATATAAAACTAGTTTCTGTCACTACGGTAACTAGTTTCCAATCTGCTAAAAAAATTAAGGAGTGGAGAAAACGTGTTGGTGAAGAATACGCTAACCGTAAAACAAAACGTGCTACTAGTAGAGGAACTGGTATGCATACTCTTACAGAATATTTTCTTAGGAATGAACCTCTACCAAAATCGAATCCTCTACCAGAAATATTATTTAAGGTTGCTAAACCAACGTTAAAAAAAATAAATAATATTCATGCATTAGAAAGACCCCTATATAGTAAGACATTAGGGTTAGCGGGTACCGTTGATTGCATTGCCGAATATGAAGGCGAGCTCGCTGTAATTGACTTCAAAACAGCAGAGAAACCAAAACCAGAAGAGTGGATTGACGGTTACTTTGTTCAAGCTGTTGCATACGCTTGCATGTTGTATGAAATGACTGGTATAATAGTCAAGAAACTTGTTATCATTATGTCCTGTGAAAATGGAGAATGCAAAGTCTATGAAAAACGAAACAAATCAGAATACATTAGAAAACTTACTCAGTATATACGAGAATGGAAATCTGCTAATGAGTAAAAGTAAAGAAGCAATCAATGAAGTTCTTAACAATAAGTTTATGACATCTTCCAAGTTTTCTATGGAAGTAGAAACAATTGTGAAGGAAAGTAATGGTCAATTAAACTACATTGAAGCGATCCTTACATTTTGCGAAGAAAATGAAATTGAATTGGAATCTGTATCTAAACTTCTTTCAAAAACACTGAAGGAAAAACTTAAGTATGATGCCCAAAGGTTATCATTCATGAAGAAATCATCTAAAGCAAAATTACCTATTTAATATGGATGGTTTTGATGTATATAAAACTTATCTAGCATTAAAACTTCACTTCTCAAAAGATACATATAACTTCTTTACATTTAATGGTAAGTCGCGTGCTAGTTTGCAGTCTTTTGAGAAAAGAAAAGATAAGTATTTTTTTAAAAAAATAGGTATAAAATATAACGAGAAAGAAATAGTAAATTTTCTTGTTAGTCATTTTATAGAAGATAGTAACTATTGGATTGGTAACATCTCGGTAAATAAATCAAAGACATACTCTGAATGGAAAAACAAAATTCAGAGTATGTCTTTTGTTTTTCAGAATGAAATGGATGTGTTGTCTAATATTAGTGAAGACTTTGATACTTTATTTAAAGTCAACAATGGGCAACACCCAATCATACTCAAAGAATATCTTGCTGGTAATGTAAGTTTAGAGAGTATGGTTATACTTCAAAAAATAATCAACTTCATTCCATATTTTTCACAAAAAATTTCTGAACCGATTGTTTGGCCTGAAGTAAAAAAACTAGTAGTGAAATACGAACCGTTCATTTCTATAGAGAATACTAAATATAAAAGAATACTTATTAACACATGGACTTTTTTGACAACGAATTGATCAGATCAGAAGCTGCTGAAATGATGCAGATCTATGAAGATCTTCAAGCTCTTATGCAGAGTTATAAATTTCGTACTCAAGAAGGTAGCAAAAAATATCTTTTTATGATGGAAAGACTTCTTGAACTTCAAGAAATGGTTTACTTTAGAGCAAAATATTCTGAAGAAAGTGATGCCAAAGATTTTGTTAATATGTTAATGAGTACTCTACCATTCGTCGCTAAAGAGGGTGAGACGGATGCTAGTCAAGTCTTTCGTCGTATGCGAGAAGAAATTTCTGAGATGAAAAAATTTGTCGAAGAACCTTGACAACACCGACCAACTATGGTATTATATATAAGTGGTTGGGAAACCCCCACAGGCCAAATACGTACACAATACGGAGAACACACATGTCTTTTGCTGCACTTAAAAAAAATTCTGCATCTTCCTTCGATAAACTGACTCAAGAATTGGATAAGATTTCCAAAAGTGAGAAGTCTGGAGGTGCCGATGATCGTCTATGGAAACCAGAACTGGATAAATCTAGTAATGGTTATGCCGTGATTCGTTTCCTTCCTGCACCTGAAGGTGAAGATATGCCATGGGCAAAAGTCTTCAGTCATGCCTTTCAGGGTCCCGGTGGTTGGTATATTGAAAATTCTCTTACTACTATTAATAAGTCTGATCCTGTTGGTGATTTGAATCGTCAACTTTGGAATAGTGGTCTTGATTCTGATAAAGAAGTTGCTCGTAAACAGAAACGTAAACTGTCATACTACAGCAACATCTATGTTGTTCGTGATCCTCTGCATCCTGAAAATGAGGGTAGAGTTTGTCTTTTCAAATATGGTAAAAAGATTCACGATAAAATTATTGCTGCAATGCAACCAGAGTTTGAAGATGAAACTCCTATTAATCCATTTGATTTCTGGCAAGGTGCTAATTTTAAACTGAAGATTAAAAAGGTTGATGGTTATTGGAACTATGACTCCAGTGAGTTTGCACCTCAAGAAACTCTTGGTAACTTTGATGATGAACAACTCGAATCAGTTTATGCTAAACAGTATTCTCTGACTGCATTCACTGATCAATCCAACTTTAAAACTTTTGATGAACTAGAGAAACGTCTTGCTGCAGTACTGACTGTAAAGTCTCATCAAAATCGTATTGATCCAGAAACTCAGGAAGATGAATTATCGTCTGGTGGATTTAATGACCCAGACATTACTATGTCTCGTCCTGTTACACAACCAGTTCGTGAAGAACCTATTCAACCTCGTTCTAATGAAGAGGATGACACTCTAAGTTTCTTTGCAAACCTTGCTGAGTTTGATGAATAATCTTTAATAAAAAGGGGGGTCTTAAGACCCCCCTTTTTTTATACATCTTCCGATACTCTATAACCTTCCTTTGTTATTTTATACTTAGTATCATACTTTAATAGTTCTTCTAATTCAGATTGCATGATTGGAAGTATTGATTTTTTTGGTATGTATATTTCTCTTTTTAGTTCATTAAGTTGGTATTCATATTCCCTATTAGTTACGTTATTTAAATTATTGGCAGCAGTTGCTTTTTTTATCACGAGTGGACTGTATGAGTCTATGTAATCATAGAACCAGTTTGTCCAAATACTTGTTGCTGATGTTACTTTAGCGGTTGCATTGCCACCATAGATTCTTACAATATCACCTTCTCTATAGTTTGAACCTATATTAGATATACTTAAGTTGGTTATTGTACCTAAATTATTACTAACAACATCTACAGTTAAATTATTTCCACCACCACTTAAATTTGTTATTGCAACATTATCATATGTTAAATATCCAGTACCACCATCAATAATACTTAGACCAGTTACTGCACCACCAGCAGGATCTTTTATTTGCGGTAAATAATTTTTTTTATTTTGTTCTGGGTGGTCTCCAAATACTTCTATGATTACCCCGGAATCTAAAACTATATTTTTATTAGAATCTCTGACTTCTGAAGTTTCCCAGTGTCTTGTTTTGTCTGTCAAATCACCATATTTTTTAATGATTAATTTTTCAATTTCATCACTATCTAAAGGCCACTGTTTGTTTAAATCAGTAATGTTATTTAATAATAATATTGACCAATACCATTCATTGCTACCAAATTTATCATAAGCAATTGAGTCTGCTGTCTCACCATCATTTATGGTGTATGATATGGAACTAGAATAGACAGCATTAAAACTATCTCTGAGTCTAATCCTTCGGAAAAGATTTTTTGATAATTTATACTTTCCAGGTACTTTAAAATCTGGATATAAAAAATCAGGTGTTGAATCAAAAAACATATTAGTATCCTTTTTCTACGTCTAGTCCAGTAATAATCTCGGTTTCGCCGAACGTTAATGAAAGATTATATCCAATTGGATATGGATTATCTTTACTAACTAGGTGTGACGCCCACACATTGTCTGGTGTGTACGACACTTGAACATTTTTACAAACACATGTTTTAATTTTTGGTAGCGATTCAATTTCTGTACCCTGTGATCTCCAACTTAAATTAAATACCTTGGGTAATTTCAACCATCTATCACCACCACCTTGATTGTCTATTATTTCATCGGTAGCTGGATTTGTTTTAATAAGTCCGTCAGATATACCTCCAAAGTTTCCTGAAAGATCTGGTAGACTAGATTTTCTCAAAGTTTTTATAATGTGATGAATTGCTTGTTGTTCTTTTTCATTTCTAGGAACTAGTTTCCAACTGAAACTAAATTCTCTCATACCAATACCACCAAATACTTGTTCTAAGTATGGGTTTGCTATCTTACCATTAAGATTTTGAGTGACAGCATTCGGATCTGCTCCAAGTTTACTTCTTATCAGATCCAATATAACTGATACTTTACCGGCACCAGCTAGATCTGACAATGCCTTACCCATTCCTGCGGTGTCACCAGATTCTAATCCTTCAGCAGATTTTTGTAAAAACTGTGGTCCAAATCTACCTTTAACTCCTATAGCAGAATCATTCCACTGAGGATTATCTGTATAACTAACGTCTTCTGGTATTGGTAATAGTATAGTATCTTTATTTTTCAGTATATTTCCAGCTACATCATCAAGAGTTCCGCCAGCAAGAAGAGTAGCAAATGTTGATATAGTAGAAGTTGGAGTTGCTATAGGTGGCGGAGTTGAAATACTGGGTGAACTACGTCTAGCTCTTGGTACAAATTCAGCAATATTAATCTGTAAGTAATCAAAAGAATCTTGTAAGTTCGCAGGCCATACTAATTCAATAGATCCTTGGGTTAATGCTTTTAAATATTTTTTAGATGCAAGCGCCATAAATACTTTTATACAATTTCCTATATCTATATATGAATACTTTGAAGGGAAAATACATTCCACGAAACGTTTCAAAGTATCGAGGTGACTATAAAAATATTATTTATAGATCTTCTTGGGAATTAAAGTTCATGAAGTACTGTGATTTAAATAAAAGTATTCTTGAGTGGGGTAGTGAAGAAATTGTAATACCATATAGATCTCCACTAGACAACAGAGTTCATAGATATTTTGTTGATTTTTATATTAAAGTAAAAGATATCAATGGTAATCTCCAGAAGTATCTAATTGAAGTAAAACCAAAGAAACAAACCAGAGAACCAAAAGTTCAAAAAAAGATGACTAAAAGATACATCTATGAAGTTACTGAGTATGCCAAAAACCAAGCTAAATGGGCAGCGGCAAAAGATTTTTGTGATGATAGGAATTATAAATTTATGTTAATCACAGAAGACGAACTCAAAGTATGAGTATCTTTCAAGAAATAAAAGAATTAGCTGGTAACGAATCAAGATCATATTCTTGGTATCGAGATGCAGTAAGAATGCATTTCCAACAGTCTGATATTTATTCAGACATGTCGGAGATGGAGGAGACTATGATACCTAGTGCTGGTCAAATGTACTTGTTTGAATATAAAGCAACATACGCAATGAAATTAAAATTTTATGATGAGTTTCCTTTGGTATATGTTTTGAGTGGTGGTCCAAAATTTTATGGTGCCAACTTACATTATTTGAGATATAGATCTAGGATGAATGTTATTATGGGTTTAGAAAATGGTAGAGCAAGGTTTCCTAAACAGTGTTATCACAATTACGTCATGGAAGGATTGGAAACTCCAATGTATAAAATAAATAGAGAAGATTATAAAACTGCTATCTTCCTTCCTATTGAAAGTTTCGTTACTAGAAGGAAAGGTATGTATCAACAATATAGTAAATCATCCGTCTGGGGAGAAACATCACAATGAGAGTCACTGACATAGAATCTGACGAGTTTAATAATTATGAGGAATTCAAGTCTAGTATAAGAAGATTTGGATTTAGTCTTAGTAATTTTTATCAGGTTAAATTTGAAATACAAACAGGTTCTCCTTTGTATAGAGAGCTCGTAAAAACTAAAGATTTGGGAACAAGCGAAACAATTAATTTGATGACTCTATATGCAGATGAAGCAACTCTCCCTGGATTACAAATTTCTACTGGAGATTATAGAATTACAAATACTCCTTCATTAAAGTATGCTTATGGTTCTGTTTTTAGTGAAGCATCATTTTCATTTATCATGGATGCAGACTCAAGGATAAAAGGTTTATTTGATATATGGACAAATTGGATCTATGGATATTCATCTAAACGTGATGAAATTTTTGGTCCGTTAATAACTACGATAACGCCAAAGATGAGAACAAGATATAGAGATGAATATGCAATAGATATTGTGATAGTTAAATATGAAAGAGCTGTAAGTAGTAGATCTAATATTCCAGGTTCATTAGATACCCCATTTAGTATAGATCATATCATTCCAGATTCAAAAAATAAAGGACCATCTAAGTTCTACACACCAATTCCTGTTTATGCTGTAAGGTTATTTAAGGCCTTTCCGGGTAATATTGGATCGATAGCTCTAAACTCCGGTACTTCGGAACTAAGTAAGTTGTCAGTTTCTTTTGAATATGAAACTATGACATCAAGTGTTCTTCAAGATGATAAAATTGGTGGATCTATTATTGATCCTATCAATGGTGGAGGTGATACTAATCTGTTAGATCTTTTCAATTGACTCACATAAATAAATCAGTTAGTATTTCTATATTATAGAGATTGTTATGCCTTTACCAAAGCTTTCTGCGCCAACATATGAGTTGGAAATTCCATCTACCGGGAAAAAAATTAAGTATAGACCTTTTCTAGTAAAGGAAGAAAAAATTCTTCTTCTTGCTATGGAAACTGAAGATGAGAAACAAATGGCGGATGCTGTGAAAGTTATTCTCGACAACTGTATTCAAACAAGTAGATTTAAAGTTGATACTTTATCGTTGTTTGACATTGAATATCTATTTTTAAATATTCGTGGTAAGTCAATTGGTGAAACAGTTGAACTAAATATTATTTGTCCTGATGATGGTGAAACTACAGTTCCAGTTGTGATTGATCTTGATGAAATTAAAGTTCAAAAATCTGAAGATCACTCAAATATTATCAAATTAACTGATGAAGTTTCTATTGTTATGAAGTATCCGAGTATGGATCTTTTCATCAAAAATAATATGAAAGAATCTAGTTCTGAAATTGATGATATTTTTAATATTGCTTCGATGTGTATTGATCAAGTTATAGAAGGAGAGGAGGTATATGTTTCTTCTAGTTTTTCTAAAAAAGAAATTCTAGAATTTCTTGAAGGTATGGATACAAAACAATTTGTAGAAGTACAAAAATTCTTTGAGACGATGCCAAAACTTTCGCACACAGTCAAAGTTAAAAACCCAGAAACTAAAGTAGAAAGTGAAGTTGTAATTGAGGGTCTTGCAAATTTTTTCGCATAGCCCTATCACATGAAAATCTTGAAAACTATTACAGGGTTAATTTTGCGATGATGCAACACCATAAGTATAGTTTAACTGAATTAGAAAATATGATTCCTTGGGAACGAGAAATCTATGTTACTATGTTAGTTGAATATATTAAAGAAGAAAACGAACGTCAAAAAAACCAACAGTAATATGCCAGCACCACTCGCAGCTATAGGAGGAACATTAGTTAGAGGAGCTCTAATGGGCGGTAGAGCTGGTTTAGCTGGAGCTGCAAAAGGAGCTGCAAAAGCGGCTGGAAGTTCTGCGATTAGTTCTGCGAGAAGTGGTCTTGTTAAAGGTAAGAAAGGTGGTAGTGGTAATAAAATTAAATCACCAATCAATACTGATGGTGGTAGTGGCGCCGGTGGTGGAGGAGCTATAGTTCCTTTTGTTGGAACTACTAATAAAATTTCTTCGAGTATAACTCCTGCACCAAAGAGTGAAGTTGTACCAGCTAAAACTGTTGTTGGTGGTGGAGAAAAAAATAATTTATTGGGTGTTCTGAATCAAATTAAATCTTTATTAGATCAGATATTACAAGTTGAGAGAGAAGAGAAATCAAAACTTGAAGATTCTATTTTAGATTTTATTAAACGAGACGAAGATCAGAAAAGGGATAAGGAAGAAGCAGCACAAGAAAATAAAAAGAAATCTTCTGGGAAATCAAATAAGAAAAATCCTATAGTTAAAGCAGCAACAAAATCTGTACTGGGTATCTGGGGTTTTATTAGTGGTATTGTTGGGGATTTTATTAAGTATAAAATTTTAGATTGGATTAGTGATCCGAAAAATAAAAAAAATCTACAAAGAATATTAAAATTTTTTCAAGGAATGGTAAAGTTTCTTGGTGCAGTTTTTAGTTTTATTGGTGGTCAGTTAGGGAGAATGATTGCCCTTGTTGAACCGCAATTAAAAATATTTGGGGCATTTTTACGACCATTACTTGATTTACTTACACTTAAGTGGTTAACTAATCCTGGAGAATTTCTTAAAAATATATTAAACATACCAAAAATATTATTTGAAACTATACCAGAACTTTTTAAGGCTCTAGCAAACTTTATTACATTTGGATTGTTTGAGAATCTTGGTAAATGGGTTGGTGATATTATATCTAATTTCAATCCACTAAAATTATTAGGATTTGGTAAAGAAGAAACTGAAGAAACTTCTACTACTTCGGAAGGAGAGACTCAACAAAAACCACCACCAGAAAAGAAAACAGGTGGTGGCGGCGGTGTAATGTCCATGTTGAATCCAATGAATTGGTTCGGCGGTGGAGATAAACAAACAGTAGATACAGAATCATTACCAAAATTAAAAGAAGGTGGAATTGTTTCTCCTCCAGCTGGTGCAACTGGTGCTGCAGGAGTTAATGGATCTTCTGGTACTGATGGATCTTCTGGTACTGATGGATCTTCTGGTACTGATGGATCTTCTGGTACTGATGGATCTTCTGGTGCTGATGGTGTAAAATCTTTAACACAAGGTTCAGTAAATGTTCAACCTCTCGAAAATTTAATTGATGTAGTAGGAATATCTCAAAATTTGATGAAGGCGATGAAACCATTTATGGATATGATGTTGGCGCCTTTTAAAATTATAGGAACAGCAATAGTAGGATTAGTTATCAAAACAGTTGGCAAGATTCCTTTTGTTGGTAATCTTATTAATCCTATTATTGAAATGGCGGCATCTTCTTTTGGAGTTCCATCAAATGTATTGACATTGTTAACAGAAGGAACTAAAAAAGATAAAGAGAAAAAGATAGACAAACAATCATTGTTAGAAAAATTATTCAGTGGTGTTGATGATGTAAAAAAATCTGCTGCTGGTGGTGGTGGCGAAAATCCTTTTTCTAGTTTGGCGTCTGGACTAGGTAGTGTTGCTAGTTCTGTAGGAGGATTTTTAAGTAGTGTGTTTACACCTCCAGCAGCTGCTGGAACTATGGATATGGCTCCATCAACAGCACCGACGACTACTTCATCTGATTCATCTGGTAATACAAATAGAAGTGCAACTCCTGACAATAAAACTGTATCATCATCTGGTCCTACAAATTCTGGTGGTAGTTCAGGAGGTTCATTAGGTGCTGGTGAATCACCAGACTCTGTATCTGGAGAAGGTAGTATAGATGTACAGGGTACTGGAGATGGAGGAAGTGGAATTCTTTCATTTAAGAAAGGTGGAAAAACAGTTGGACCTAAGTACAAAGTTTATAGTGGTATTAGAAGTACGTGGGGATCTACACAGGAAGAAAGAAAAAATATACAGGGTACTATGTTACCAATGCCGGATGGATCATATCCTTTGTCAGGTTTTGATCAACATGGTCCTTGGCCTGGTCTACCTGGAATTGGAAATTGGTCATCATTTATCAATCCGGGAGGATCTATTGGAGCTCGTGGTGGAATCATGTTGCATAATGATATTGGTAGTAATGGAACAGCCGGGTGTATTGGTGTAGAACTTGGTGGAACTGCAGGAACACAAGCAGAACAAGGGTTTATAGATGTATATAAAAAAGTAAAACCAAAAAGAATTAGAGTTGGTTTACAATCTAAACTCAAATCTAAAAAATCTAGTATTGCATCTAGTAATACAAATAGACCCGCAACTCCAGACAATAAAATTAGTTCTAGTTCATTATCTCCAAGTAAAAGTAAGAGTGGTGCTGCATTACAATCAACTCAACAGGAAAGTTTAAATCTTCAATCTTCTGCTGGAGGAAGTGGAAAAACTGGTGTTGATGTTTATAGTACTGATGAAGCATCAACAGATGTAAATACTACTTATTCAGGAATGGGTCTTGGATTAACTTTACCCAGAGATGGGTTATTTGCTACATTTAAAACTGTTTTATAATTAAATGGCAGACTTAAACGCAATTGCTCATGGGGTTGATTCCGAAACTGGTGAATACTTGTCATCAGAAGATAGGAAAGCAATCTTCAAAAATAAAGGTAAGATGGGCAGCAAAATTAATCCAGAATCTTTTAGGTCTGGTATCGTAACTGCAACTCGTGGTTCTGATAATAAAGGTGGCGGTGGACTAGTAAAATTTTCTGGTTCTAGTATTACTAAAGTAGATGAGAAGGTAGAAGAAAAAGAAACTGCAGAGGAAGATAAAACTTTTGAAACTGATGAAGTACATAATTTATTTGAAGAAATAAGATCTACATTTTATGAAGTACATCAGGTAAAAAATGATAAGAAAAGACTTCAAAGTAAATTTCTAGAAGTATTATCTAAATCAAACCAAACTTCAGAACCAAAGAAGGAAACAACTCCAGAGAAAAAATCTGGTATGGGGATTGGTAAGAAAATTTTAGGTGCTACTACTGGATTATTCTCTAATGTGTTTGGTATAATAGGAGATCTATTAAAATTTGCTGTTTTAGATTTTATATCAAAACCAGAAAATAAAAAAAATAGTAGAGGCATTTACAAAAATACTTACCGGAGTATTTAAATTTTTAAATTGGTTTATAACAGGTACAATAGATAATTTGTTGACTGGTTTTGCCGAGCTTGTTGGCGGCGATAGCATCTTAGAAAAAATAGGTGGGTTTTTTAAACTCGTTCTTGGTGTTGTTGGTTTGCGATGGTTACTAAATCCACTTAAAATATTAAAAGATTTAAAAAGTATATTTAAATTTGGCAAAAAGTTTACTAAAATATTTAAAGGTATATTTAAACTTGGTGGTAAAGGTTTAAAGAATTCTTTTGGTGGGATATTAAAGTTAGCTGGAAAAGCATTTAGAAAGACTCTTGGTAGAATGATACAAAGAGTATTACTAAAAGTATTTGGTAAAGCAATAACAAAAGGAATGATTGCTGTAACAAAATCTGTAGTCAAAGGTGTCACTAAAATTGTTGGTAAAGTTCCTATTGTTGGACCTTTAATTGCTTTTGGTGTAAACTTAATGATGGGTGAACCACTAGGAAGAGCAGCATTTAAAACACTAGGATCAATATTTTTGTCTGGTGTTGGAACTGCTTTGGGTGGACCAGTTGGTTGGGCTATCGGTGGTTTAATTGGTGATTGGGCTGGTGGTACTTTATATGATGCATTTTTTGGTGGTAAGGAAAAGGAAAAGAAAGAAGATACTCCTGAGTTAGCTTCTGGTGGCGTGGTATCTGGACCAGAAGAAGGATACCTTGCAATTCTCCATGGTACTGAAGCAGTAATACCAATTGCAAAGATACCAGAAATTTTAACTCTGCCATTTAAATTACTTGGTTCTAATATAGTAGGTGCAATATTTGCCGTAATTAATTCTTTAGGACCTGTCGGTGGATTTGTGAAACCAATTGCTGTAAGTCTATTAGCACCTGCTATGAAGTTATTTGGTGTAGAAACATTTACTAAATCTAGTAACGTTGGGGATACCAAAGGAGACGCTGAAACATTATCTAGACATGTTGAATCCGAACAAGAAAAACAAGATCTTGATAAGTTATTTGGAAAAGATCTCTTAAAAGATATCGGTACTATGTTAATGATATCAGGAGGATCTTTAGTTAATTCCATACTGGGTGGTCCTGCACAAGCAAAATCATCTGATCCAAGTAGTAAGAGACTTGGTGCTGGATCTAATGCAGGTAATGAAAATGTCACTAATGGAACAGTTGGTTCTTATAAAGTATCTGACTCTTATGATAGAGGTTTAGCAGATTTATTAAGAAATTATGAGGGATTAAGACTTAATGCATATCCAGATCCTGCATCTGGAGGTGAACCATATACAATCGGTATTGGTGCAACATATTATCCTACAGGATTTAGACTCCGTGGTAAAGTTAGAATGGGAGATACAATTACCGAAGAAGAAGCTTACTGGATAAAACAACAACATATATTAGACCATAGAAAAAGACTTCTTGGTGAGATAGGAAGTTCTGTATACAATAAACTTCCGGATAGTGTAAAAGCTGCACTTGAATCTAAAGTTTTCAACTATGGAAGTCTTCAGGAACCATTGGTATCTATGGTCAAGACATCATCAGAAACTGGAGATTATTCTAATGTATCAGCATATTTTAGAAATAGTCTTGCGGGGCATAATGGTGGCATTAATAGTTGGAGAAGAAATGATGAAGCAAATTTAATTGATTCTGGTACTAGTAAAAGGGCAAAAATTAGTTTTAATTCTGTAAATACTGGAGATTTAAATACTGCTTCGCAACAGTCCACACCACCAGCAACACCTGGACAAAACTTGACACCAGAACAAAAATCTAGTATGTTCCAGAAGTCAGGTATGTCTGCTATGTCATCAAATATTTTGTCTTCTGCTAAACCATCAACTCCTGCTGCAACAGGTACAACCCCGTCAACTCCTGCTGCAAAGATGACTTCATCACCACCAAGATCTTCATCCATGGTTCCTATGAGTAATAATTTTAGTATTACTAGAAACATTTCTAATAATAAACAAAATGTATCTATGACTATAGTTAAAATGAGTAACACAAGAAAATCAAATTTAAACAATATGCAAGCCCCTCTAAATAATACGAGCATATCCGAGTCAATCATCAACAATAGGATATAATGGCAAACGAATTTCCTGGAGATTATTCTTTACTAGAAGTAAGTCTTTTTAGTTTAAATGAATCTCAAAAACTAGATATAAAACCACTTGTAGTAGAAATTAATATTTACGAGAGTATAATTGCTTCTGCACTTCAGTCTGAAATTTTAATACAAGATATTGGTCAGAACTTAATTTCATCACTACCAATTGTCGGTCAAGAAAGAGTAGAAATATTACTAGCTACTGATAGAAAACAATATAGATTAAATTTTTCAATCTATAAGATCGATTCTAGATCCATGGAAGAGAAGAATCAAGTATACTTGATGAGTTGTATAAGTATTGAAGCATTAAGAAACGAAAACTTTAGGATTTGTGAAAGAGTAGATGGTAAAAAAACCGAAGAAATAATTAGTGATGTGTTGGGTAGGAATTCTTTCTCGACCAAAGGATTTGATGGAGATTCTACAGTCTTTCCATTTAACATGTATATACCCAATTGGAGACCTTTTGATCTGTTTAATTGGCTGTCAACTAGATCTGTTCCAGAATATAAAAAAGATTCTATTGGATTTTTATTCTATGAAACTTTGGATGGATATAAATTTAAGTCTATTGATTGGTTAATTGATCAAGATGAATATCCACGTAAGGGGGTGAAGTATACTTTCTTTCAAGGTAATACATCAGGATCTGGTGTTGATGAAAAAGATAAGTATAGAATTTCTGGTTATTCTACACCCAAGGCATTTAATATCTATGATGACTTGAGAAGAGGTGCTTTTGCACATAATTGTATTTACCTTGATGTAAATAGAGCAACTTATAAAGTATTCAAAACAACTGCAGATGATTTTTGGGAAGATAGTTCACATTTAGAAAAAACTAAACCATATGTGACAGATGGATCTGCACAGTTATTAGAAAGAGGCAGTAGATTTATTTACAGACCATCTACAATAAGTACATGGGGTAATTGGGAAGAAAATCAATCAACAGAAGGAACTGAAAATATTGATGAAGTTAATAAAAATTTTGAGAAAGCTTTTTATAGATATTATTTCTTAGAATATTCTCAATTAGATATATCAGTTCCTGGTGATATGAGAGTCCGAGCAGGAAATATTATTAACGTTTCTATACCATCACCAAAAAAAGCAGAAGGTAATAGAGTACCTGAAGATAAAAGACTTAGTGGTAAATATATGGTGAGTGCTGTAAAACATACTCTAAATAGAAATGAACTCCGAACATATATAACTCTATCTAGAGATTCTTACGGAGGAAAATCAATGCCAGACAGAGAAACATCTGGCAATCAAGTAAATCTAGACGGTATTAATTAATTATGAAAAATATAGAAACACACATCAACAAAGATAAACAAGAACTAGAAGATCCAAATATTTCTCCTCAACGTCGTCGTCATATCGAATGTGAACTACATGAGTTAGAGGAATATGTTCAAAATCATAGAAAAGAAATTGAAGATGGAGATCATCATGATCCCAGTCCTTTAGAATTGTTTTGTGATTCTAATCCAGAAGCAGATGAATGTAGAATTTACGAGGACTGATGTCAACAATCAACCCAACATTACCCACTTCTAGTTTTATCGGTAACGGTGATTTTACTTGGTGGCTTGGTACTGTAAAAAATGCAGACGATAAGGATGCAAAACTAGGAAGAGCAAAAGTAAACATCTTAGGTTTCCATAAACCAGGTGAGTTACCATCTAATTTGCCCTGGGCTATGGTTCTTGCTCCTACTGATTCTGCTGGAGCAAATTCTGCTGGATCTGCTGCTAACCAATTAAAACCAGGTAGTTTTGTTGTTGGATTTTTTCTAGATTATCCAGATTGTCAACAACCAGTTGTTATTGGTACTCTTCTCAGTAAAATAACTCCAGTAATAGATAGAGACTCTCAACAAGCTAAAGATTATCCTAGAAGTTATGAGAATCAAATTACTGGAAGAAATATTTCTGATAGAGGACAGAATCCAGAATCTGAAGCTACAGAAAGAGTATCTGAGTCAGTAGCGGCGGCCGCAGCTCCGAGTTCAATTTCAAATCCATCGGGACAAGTTAAGAAAATTCCAATTGCTGATGGTAAAAGTGCCGGTGATAGAACTTTTGAATCTAACATCATATATCCAATTGAAACCATTGTAAATACCGTAAAACAAACAAAAAGAATACCAAAAAAATTAAAAACAAAATTAACAGCTGATATTGACAAAGAAGAACAAACTATGATGGTCGAATCGACCGAAAAATTTCCATCAACTGGTGTTTTAAAAATTGGTAAAGAATTTATAGGATATAATAATCTAGAACCAACAAAATTTGGTCTATTAAAAAGAGGATTTGATAAATCTCCAATAGATAGTCATGAAAAAAATGACACAGTATCTTTTGTGATGAAGAGTGAGTATCTTGGTGTCAAGGATGCTCCACCAGAAGGAGATGTAATTGGACAGTTTACAACTACATTAGTTGATGTAAAAAAAGTAGTTGATGATCAATTTGAAATGATTGAAGATGCTATTTGGTGGGTAGCGAATCAAATCAAATCATTTCTTATGTCTGAGGTCACCAAAATATTAAATGCAATTGGTATTGCAGCAATCGGACCATTTCCAATGTTTGGTAAGACATTGACAGATGCAATCATGTTTATCCTAAAAGAAATTGCATGTATCATTGATGTTTCATTAGTTGATGCTATTCTTGGTGGTATTAGGTCAGCTATTGATGAAGTTGTTAATGGTATACTAGATGTTATAGATTCAATTAAATGTATTTTTGATGCAATTTTTGAATCTATTTTTAGTCTTTTGGATATTGCAAAATCAATCTATGAAGTTGTAAATTCTATTATAGATACTTTCTCATCGATTGGCGACATCTCAGAATTGTCTGACCTAAGTCAAATAAATGTAACTAGCATTCTAGATTTTATCTTTGGTTTACTGGGTATTGGTTGTAATAGGGACACTAGAAATCCTCTTGCGATAACGTTTGATTCATGTCCAATCGCTTCCTTGATTTCATGTGGAAGTTCTTCTGGTTTTAGATCTGACATTTCTATGGCTGGTATTCGTGGTAGATGGAATCCAGAACACTCAAAACTAATTGGAACATTTTCAGAAACTGGAACTATGGTTGTCATGGATGACACACCATACAATACTAGATTAGTAATTGAACATGGACCAAGTAAATCTGGTATACATATCTACGATAATGGTGATGTTAAAGTTACTAATACACACAATAAAACAGAAGTCGTTGTAAAGGATCAAGAAGTTATAGTACATGGTAATGTAAAAATGATGGTCGATGGTGACTATCATTTAAAAGTTGGTAGAGATTATCACTTAGAAGTTTTAGGTATGTACAATCTTTCTGTTAATAGAGAAAGTAAAGTAACATATGCTGGTGAACACAGAACATTTTTTAAAAGTGATTCTAGATTAGAAGCAAATAATGGTTTGGCAATAGTTGCATCTAAAGTAGGTATTTCTTGTTCTGGTCAATATGAATTACAATCTCCAATTTCTACTAGTTTTTGCACAGAACAAAATCATTTTGCAATCGGTTCATATAATGTGACTGCATTATATTACAATGAATTTGTAGGTCTAAATTCAACTAAAGTTATTGGTGGTAATTCAATTAAAACAAGGGTTGGAACTGCTTTTGAATCTGGTATTGGTGTATCAAATTATTTTCAAATGGGTGTTGAGAATGAATGGTGGGGAGGTACACACTCTCAAGTAGGTATGGGAACATGGACTGAAAATAAGTTAGCTATTGATCAGGAGTCAACAACAGGAATTACATCTTTTACTAAATTAGGAGCAGAACTTGATACTATTTCTGGACTTTCTTTTAAAAGTACATCTGGTTTATTATTGGATAAATCAGAAGGTTTATTCGCTGAGACCGGAGCAGCACCTCTAGTATTGGCAGCACCAATCATCAGCATCAATTGACATTTAAATAGATATGTGGTAGTATACGTATGTCAACAGAGGTTCGTATGAACGTTAGACCAGACTCAACTTTACACAAAGTTAAAGTTAATATGCTCACAAGAGTTGTAACATTAATAGGTGATGATGGAGAATCAGTAGATATTGAAAACAATACTGCTAACGAATTCACTAGGATATGTAAGTTAATTAATGATTCTTTGACTGAAGAGATGATAGAGTATACCTATTGACATCGCACGGAATCATAAGTATAATATCTAAGTAACTAAGTTAAAACCTCAGTGAAATTCCGACTTTTATTACAAAAAAGTCGTACAAAAAATCCCGGGCCAAAATGAATTGTAGGCCCTTTTTGGGACGGTGGTGGAATTGGTAGACACACCAGACTTAAAATCTGTCGAGCATTATGCTCATGAGGGTTCAAGTCCCTCTCGTCCTATTTTTTACTCCGTATTTTTTCTAAAAATACACGCAAAACTCCTTAATAAATATAGAATTTTTTTAAGCAAAAAACTCTATAAATAAATTCAGGTATGTCTACACATTCGGAGTAAAATATGGCTCTTACCAGAGTTACATCAGGTGGTATTGCACCTGGAATTGTAATAAAATTTGACAGTGATAATACACCAACAAATCCCGCAATTTCCTTTGATGGGGATACTAATACGGGCATGTATCAACCAGCGGATGATGAGATTGCATTCTCTACCGCTGGTGTAGAAAGATTTAGAATTAAAGCAGACGGTAATATTGTAGCTGGTAATGGAACCATTATTGGTGGTACCAATCCAGATTTTGACAATGCAGTTAATGTTGTATTGTATGTTAATCAGTCAGATAAAAATGCAACTGACTCGATAGATAACGATGGTGGTAATTTACTCAAACCATTCAAAACTATCGAAAGAGCACTTCTTGAAGCTGCAAATAAAAGTGAAGTAGCTGGTGCTCAAGATAGATTTGAAGCATTTACTATCATGGTCCTACCAGGTGACTATGAAATTGATAATAGACCTGGTTACGACGTTATTAATAACCCAGTTACCGGATTGACTGATGCTCAATTCCAAAATAACCTTTATAGGTTCAACCCAAGAAATGGTGGTGTTATTGTACCTAGAGGTACTTCAATCGTTGGTTATGATCTAAGAAAGACAGTCATTCGTCCTAAGTACGTACCAACCCCTACCTCAGATGAAGGCAGTATTGATGAAGGTTTAGATTACTATCAAATTGGTTCTATCTTCTATGACGGTGCCAGAATGATTGAAAAGGCACGTGGTTATATTGTAGAACAGGCATATTTAAAAATTGAGGATGATTATTCCTTATCAGTATCAAATATTAATGCTAAATGCAAGAGAGATATTGGATATTTTGTGGACGGTATTATCGCTGACTTGAGAGGTGGTGGTAACTCCAACTCATTCGTAGTTGGTGAATGGTATACTCTAGGTCAAAATGACGATGGCGTTAACGAAACTAGTGACATTACAAGTACTGATTCCGATGGACAAGGTGCATATCTCAAGAGTCCTCAAGAAGTTACTGCTACAAAGGCCGCATTTAATCGTTGTAGAGACATAATCAATGCTTTCCTTGATTATGCAAAAAGAGATTATTTTGATTCAGGTGAATCTGAGTATAATGCCACTAATATTACTGGTTATTACACAGAAACTACTTCTGGTAAAACTGTAGTAAGACCAACTTTTGCTACTAATGTTGATTATAATGGTAGTGGAGATTGTTCTGATGTTCAAGATGCTGTTACTGCACTTACTGCAGTTGTAACTGGTATCTTAGATGCACCAGATACATTTAATGACACAATCAAGAAAACTCTCCCAGTAACATTTCAGACTTCAATCTTTAAGGTAACTGGTGGTTGTTACTTCTGGCAGATGACCTTTAAGGATGCTAAAACTAATCCTTACAATAAAGTAATGTTTAGTGGCAGCGGAGTTCCAACATTTACTCAAGCATCATCAACGGCGTATTCTCACCATAGAGTTGTTGCTTTTTCATATGCTGATCAAAGATCAGTAGATGGTGAATTAGAAAGATACTATAGAAGAATTGATGCATGGGTTGGTGGAACCAGAGAAGCAAGAATTGAAGAATATAGAATTGTCGGTAACTCCGAACTTAAAACTCAAATTGACACCGTTAATGGTTGTTCTCCTTATATCTTTAACTGTTCGCTACGTTCAGTCCTCGGTCTTTGTGGTATGCACACCGATGGTAGCAAGGTAAAAGAAAACAGCTTCAAGTCAATGGTTGTTGCCCAGTATACCGGAATCTCACTTCAGAGAGATCCAGATGCATATTGGCAACCAAATAATAAAACTGGTAAAGTTTATACTAGCTCACCAGCTGATCCCAGCAATGGTGATTCATATACAAACGTTGCTACAGCTGCTGATAGTAACACTAATAGAGGAGCTATCTTTGCTGATCCAGATGCTGAATATAAGCACGATTGGAGACACTTCCACATCAAGGCGTCAAACGGTGCTTTTATTCAGGTAGTTTCGGTCTTCGCAGTTGGTTATGCTGACCAGTTCCTATCTGTTAATGGTGGCGACATGTCGATCACCAACTCTAACTCGAACTTTGGTCAAATTTCACTTAGGGCAGCAGGTAATAAGTTTAAACCTGACCCACCATCCGCATATGGTAAAATTACAGCTGTTATACCACCAGCTGGTATTAGTAAAGAAACTAGATATGCCGAAATCTATCCAATATCAGCAAAATCTACTCGGGAGTCAAATCTAGGTGAATCAGCAACTAAAGCGGAACCAGATTGGATAAACGCTAAAGCTAAATTTGGTAGTCCTGGAAATGACTACTTTAAACTATTCCTTGAAATTCCTGGTGTTCAGGATGAAGATGAAATTCCAGAATTAGTTGTAGAATCCGTTGATAACAAATCTGGTAATACAATAGTTAGAAGATTTTTAACATTTGGTTCCAATAATAACTTTAATCTTTTCCGAGATTATTATGACACTGAGGGTAGACTAAACTCTGATGATTGTCAGATTGTAAGCCAAGTTGATAGTAACTCTGGTGGTTTGTCTACATATAGAGCTGTAATTTATACTGACACACCAGCAGATGATGGTGCAACTGATAATCATGAACGTGTAGGTTATTATTGGGATACTTCAGAAAAGAAAGTTTATCTAAAATTAAATCCAAACAAACCATTAACTCAAACTTACATTAATGAGTTTATTTTCAGTACAGTTGTAGAAACTAGTTTTATTACAGTAACTGAAACAAACGATGATGGTTCTACTACAGTTGTCTCAAAAACCGAAGATGTCAATGTTCTAAAATATTGGGATAGTTACCCTGGTTCAATAACATCACCAAAACTAGCTGATACTAGAGCATCAACTCCAAGTGATCTATTGTGGAGAGTAAAATATATTATCCCAAAAGTATATAAAGATGATTCTAATAATACATTAACACCAAAAGCTCCAGAGAAAAGATTCATTATTAAGGGTACTAATCCCGATAATGACCCATATGGTGTTCCATATACAAATTATAGATTTACTATTTGGGATGTCCAAGAAATTCAAACATGGGACAGAGGTAATAGAGATGGTGAATATTATCTAACAGTTTTAAGATCTGATATTGATAAGTTTGTCGATGGTGAAGATGGTTCTGGTTTTGAAAATTCTCCATATGTAATTAATAGAACTGACTCATATGATACTATTATTGCTGATCAATTATCTGAATTAGCATTAAATGATAGAAATTATAAAGTAACTTCTAACGTAAACTATCTCTATCCTTCGACCAATGAAGAAGGAAATATCACAAACCCAAGAGTTCTTTGGAATCCACCTCAAACTGATTCTAGAGTTATTGTTGAGAGAATGGGATCGACTGGTTTAAGAGCAAAAGATGTCTCTGTACCTAACAAAAAATATTACGATTCTGATGATACTTCTACTCCATATCATGAAGTTCCTGCATTAACTTCTATGACTGCAGAAGCTTGTCATAGATTGGTTCATGCTTTAGATCTTTGTTATATTAAGAGTAGTCAAACCACAACAACTAATGTTAATGTTGCCCCTGTTTCTTCTTGGGATGACAGAAGCGGTAAGAGTACTTATAATGACATTTCCACAAACTTTAATGTTTACGGTAGTGGAGGCAATGCATTCCGTTACGGTGATACAAATCTCACAATGAATAATTCAGACGGTGATTCTAACGCAACTATCAACAATAAATATGGAATTTCTGGTAATGAAGAATTCAGAAAAATTCCCGTTTGTGGTAGAGGTATCTCTGTAAGTATTGGCGCTAATGACAATAATGATAGTGATGAAGTATTTGCTGCAGCACCTGTAGTACCACTTCTCAGACCATCTATTCTACGTGCTTCTTCACACACATGGGAATATGTTGGTATTGGTCCTGGTAACTACTCAACTGGTTTCCCCAACCTCCAGACAAGAGTACTTAAATCATACGAACAGTTTATCGCACAGGGTTATGAGAACGCTGGTGGTTTCGTTGCATCTTCTGGTACTAACTCCCAAGGTGACTTCTATATTGGCAACCAGGTTATTCAAGCTGGTGGTCAATCAACAACTACATTAAACGTACCTAAAGTACGTAAATCTTCTGAGTCTAATGTAGTTGATATTGGTGATCTTGAAAACAGAATTTCAAATAATGTTATCAACGTTATTCCTTCAGCTAATAAGAGTTCTGCACAACAGGATTTACTTAAGGGTCTATCAAACTTCTTCACTACTGCTAGATTGACAGTTACCGACAGAGCAAATATTCAAACTCTATTTGTAACTGATAGGATGTTTATTGCTAACTCCTCTATTCTTAATGGAGAGAAGTTCCCTGAAGGTGGACCAGAAGGTTATGGTTTCACTAAGGGTGCGAGACCAGAAAAGACTGGTTTTATTGCAACAGATACTAATGATAGACTATATGTTTCACCCAAGTATCTAGATGCATGGAGAATTAAAAAGAAAATTCTTTCCGCTTCAAATATTAACTTAGATAATAACAGAATTTACGTAGAACCACTAAGTAGAACATTTATTGGTGCTCTACCAAATGATGCTAGTGATAGTATTGCTTTAAGTACTCCAATTGCATTTAATGGTAATATCAGTAGTAGTGGGGTTATTACTATATCTACTGGTGGTATTGCCTCTAAATTGTATGTGGGAATGAAGATTGCACAAGTTGGTGGATCAAACATTATTGGTGAAGCAACCATTGATGCAATTTCTGGTGTTACTGTTACTTTATCTGGCGATAACGCTACATTTACTGGTGCAAACTCACAAAGTTTTTATGCAGTTGATAGAGTAGAGTTAGTTGACTCTAGTGGTATGCCACCATTTGGTAGAGTTGATATTGAAATGCAACTAGAGCATGTTACAGGTGAAGATTATATTCTGGATGGAACAACTAAATTCTATCTAAATCCAAATATCAATATTTCTCTTCAATATGATGAAATTGACTACACAAACAATACTCTAACATTATCAAGTATACAGAATTTTGCTTCATATAAAGAATATATCGAATCCGTATTACCGATAGAAAATTCTAAGTTAATACACACAGTTGTTAAAAATTATTCTTCTGTGTTGAGAGTTATAAATGATGATGATGAATTGCAAGATACTAAGTACCTGAAAGGTTCGTTAACTTCCAATGTGTCTTCAGATATTGTTACTGAAGAAGGTACGCATGCTATTAATACATCTGCAACTCAAATTGATGTAGATACAGCATTCTTTAGTAAATTACCTACTAGAGGTGCAATAACGATAAGATTTAATCAAAGTGGTACTTTAAAGTATTCAACTTATGTATATTTTAAAGATTTAGTTAATTCTAAAGTTTGTTTATTGAGAAAAGTAGGTACTCAATCTAGTAATGACAATAACCCTGTATACACTCACCTTGCAACAGGTAGTGCAAAATCAGATATTTACTTCTCTGGGTGCGAGACATATATTTCATATGGTGATAAGTGGACTGTTGAAAGTGCATTTATTCCAGATGTTGAAGAAATTAGTGAAGATGTAGATATTGAAAGTGCTACTCTTTATGAACTACCAATCAAACCCGCCCCATATACTGGCATAGTAACAACACAAGATTACACAGATTCTATTGTTCCAAATCCAGTCACATCAAAAGCACTTGGTGCTAATTTACAAACCAAGAGAACTGTTAAAACATTCCAACCATTCGAGAGTCTTAAGCAAGTAGCAGATTTTGCTATTGAGTCAGGATTTACTGCTACTGATGAAGTAGAAATTATTATGAAACCTGGTTATTATAGACTTGCACCAAACTATGATTCTGAGTATGACAGTAATATTAAATTCCCCTGTAAAGTAAAAATTAATGGTAGTGGAACTAAGAAAACTAGTGAACAGTATTCAAAAGAATTAGCTAATGAATCTGCTGGTAGAATTGGTGGATATTCACTAAACACAGTAAAATCTGGTGATAGTGTAAGTTTCTTCAGAACTCCTCAAATTAGAAATAACTGGACTGGTAGAACTGATTTACTTTATATTTCTAATATTAATGACAGAATTGAATCTACTGGTGGTATGGATATTCAAAATGTACACTTCTTGGGAATAAATGAAGCAATCACAAGAAATGAAATTTTAGATAACTCTTACTCTGAAGATGAATATCTAGTTAGATCAAGAAGAAGAGTAAGAAAATCATGGTATGTAAAACAATCAAAAGGATTTCCTTCAGCTGAATCTGGTATTACTGGTGGATTACATTTCCATGTAAATCAACCAGATGGTTCTGCAACTGCTAATGGAGGTAAGTTTACTTACGTACAAAAAACTGATGAGTTTACTGATGATGGTGCTGGATTCCCAGGTATTCAAACTCCATCTTATGATTCTGCAACAAAAATGTCTAAAAATTCTCGTTATTTAAAACTCACATTTGATAGAGATGAATTTAGTAGTAATGAACAAAGATTTAACTGGTTGATTAATTATGTAATTCCTGGAACAACTTTGCATTATATACAGAATGTATCTAATGCAAATCTTACTAATGGTGCTAACAATGTAGTTGCATCTACGAAGAGAACGAGAGTTCTTGACGTTAAAAAGACTACTCAGGTTATCAGTGGAGTTACTTCAGTAAAAACCTTTGATGTATTCTTGGCATTGTTTGATCCTACTACAAACAATTCTACTGCTGATGAAGATATGGATCTAGTAAATCCTACAACATTATGGTCAGCTGATTCACTGACAAGTGGTATTAAGTGTGTATTTGAAAATAGAGATGGTGATGAATTTGTTGTATTAACATATAATTGGTGTAAAGAGAAGAGATATCAATTATTACCTAAAGACTTTACTACATCTGGCGAAGGATTTGATCCAACCGAATATGATGAACCAAGAATCTTTGGTATCATTGCTGGTTATAGAACAGATACATTAAATCTAGTTATTGATACTCATCCATCTGCTGAAGTTGGTGCTGTTAAAAATTTCTCTAGAGTAGGTGTTGCACCAACTGGAGTAAGTAATACTTATACTAATATATCAGCCACTGGTGGGACTGGTACTGGTGCTCTATTTGAAGTTCAAATAGATAACGGGAAATATACTATCAAAGTAACTGATGGTGGTCAAGATTATTCGATAGATGATACTTTGACAATTGTTGCTACAAATATGGATTCTGGTTTTGATTCTGCAAACAATATTACTATTACTGTTGGTAATGTTGTTCCAACTAGAGAACAATATCCTGCATATAATTTATTTAATTTCTATCCAACTACGATAGTTAAACTAGGTAACAATGATGAAAATTATTCATTCACACTACCAGTATTCCCTAATGGTTACAGAAGACTTTATGGTAGACAAAATACTAGATATTATCTATTAGAAGTTAGTGCAAAAGATATTGGTGCTTTGTCAGATAATACTGGACATAACACATCAATATCATCACGTTTTAGTGGATTTGGTTATTCTGATATTGATTTTGATGAAACTACACCAACTATTTCGGTAAATATTGATGGTAATGCTGTAACATTTACACCACAAGATCGTAAACGTACCTCATTTACAAGTGACCAACAATTTGAAGCAATTGCTAAATATAACTTATGGCAATCTGGATTTGGTTATAAGGAAGAAAATCCAACAACTGCAAATTCTGCTACCTATGCGGCAGAAACAGTTGGTAGAAAACTGTTTATGAATTATTCTCAATATTATAAGGTTAATCGTAAGAAATTCCCAACCAGTAGACCACCAATAGTTGGTAATTTAGGCGCTACTCTCATCAAAGTTTCTGGTATTCCTGGTTCAGAAAACCTAGTTACTCTAAGAAATGTGACTATTGGTGCTATGTCTGATGCTAATGATATATCAAACACTTATGGTGGTGCATATCATGGTGGTATTATTTCGATTGAAAATGGTCAAGTTGATTTGAGAGGTGTTAGATTCCGTGGTAATTTAAGTTTAGATTGGTCTGGTTTGTTATCAGACGGTGCTTCTAGATTAAATGCTTCCAACAAATTTACATATGGTCACTCAGTAGATCTTTTAGAGACCTCTGGCCTCATTAAAGTTAATAGATTTGGTGATGGAAAATACAGCGCATTAAATGTAAGTAAAGATGATATTAACTTTAAATATTATACAATGTTCCGTGATGATAATAACCTTTATGTGGAACCTAGTAAATTACCAACAGGAGTTCCAGTTGATTATGACCAGAGAACTTTCCCAATCACAACGATTAGTGCAATTTCTAAGTTCAATTCATCAAATACATTTAACACTTCCGTTCAATTAGATGAAAGATATCTAACTGATGAAATTTATCATGATGGTGGAACTCCATCTGGTTCATATGCTGGTCAAACTTTAAGATTAAATAATTCATCTCAAGTAACTATTGCTGATGGTGTTGATGGTGGCCATAGTGACTCTTCAAGAGATCTACTACCAAAACACATAACATTCACATTACCATATAGTACTAGTGGTCAACGAACTGCTGCGGAAGAAGTTGCAAAAAATATTGTTCCAAACTTCACCGAAATTATTAGAGAAGGTAACCCAGATTCTATTCTTGCTACCGTATCTAATTTTGAATTTTATAAAAAGTCTAATGTTGCATATTTTGTAATTAAATACTCTGGTAATATTGAATATCAAAACCAACAAAATACCACACAATCTGATGCAAGTGGTATTGGTGGATCTATTGATATGAGTGGTTTCAAACTACAACTACTTACTAAGTATATTCCATCACAAAGATTTAATTATATCTCTACTCTTACCACTAGATATATTAAGAGATCTAATGCAGATGGAACTCAACACTCCAAGTATGAAATTGGTTTTGATGATGCACAAAATATATCAATTTTTGCTAATAGTAAAGATTTTACAATTGAAAAAGTAAATGGCGAAAACAATATTTCTAGGGAATCTTCTGGTACTGCAAACATTTTACACTTTAAGAAGGGAACTGATGCAGATTCTATAAATGACGTTCAAGTAATTCTTGAGACAGATGCAACAGGTAATGTCATATCATGTGATGTTGTCTCTCTTGGATTAAATAATGCAAAAGGTAATGTTTTATATTATCCTTCATCGAGTGATCAAAAGTATAAAATTACGATGGCAACAACTGTATCTACTAGAATAAATTCTACAGAAACTGATTATGAAATGTTTGTTCCTGGTGAGGTTGTTAATACAGTTGAAAACAGTTCATTTATTGTTAATAATTTTATTGAAACTAATTTAACTGGTATTAAATCCGCACTACAAAAAATTAAGTCTATCATTTCTCCTGGTAGTTATATTGAATATGGTGGTCAATACTATAAAGTTGCATATAGTACTCCAGGTAGACCTTATCTAGGAATCTTTAGATATGCAAATCCATCCAATGATGAAGATATAAGAACTTCATTAGTTGTGAGACTAGAAGAACAAACATATAACATTAACTACACAAGGAAGAGATCTGATGAAACAATTACTAGATTTGATCTATATGAAGATGATAATATTTTAAGATACTGGCCTTCTGAAGGGAGATTAGAGATTGGTGAATTAGAAACCTGTGATTTTACAAAACAATATATTAATAAAAATGTTGGTTATAGAATTACTCTAACTAGGAGTAATACTAAATTCTGGCCATCATACATTCATGATTGGGATGGTCTTCAGATTGCTGAATCACTATCACCATCTAATGATGCTGATAACCCTGCTGAAGCACCACCAAATATTTCTACTGGTACAATTACTGGTACTTCTATAAGACTTGCTGATCCAGTAGATGTTACTTGTTCTACCTATAAGAGAGTTAAGTACTATGGACAAGAAACAGTTTCCTCATATATGTCCAAAACTGGTATTCTTACAACTAATAGGGCATATATAGATATTGCAAGTGCTGCAAATCAACTTGACGCAGACCTTAATAAGTTTGAAGTTGGTCAAATTGTATCAATGCCATGGAGAAATCTAGGTATCGGAACAAACTATAGGGGACCTAATGATAAGTATAATTATGCACCATCAAATATTATAGTAACTGTTGATGATGAAAGAGGTGTAGCAGGTACTTCTGGTTCCACAAATAGAGAAGGTGATGCTAAAATATCTATCGTTATTACCAACACCAAGGAAGCGACTCAAGATATTGTAGATAAAACAGAAACAACTGATGGTATTGCTAGACTCTCAAACAACTTGAGAGGTGGGAGAGGTAGACTTTATCAAATTGTAAATAGTGCTGCACGATTTAATGTAACATCATCTGGTGATGTTTATGATAAAATTGACCCATTAACCACTTGTAGGACTACAAAGAGTATTTCTTCAGTTCTAGGTAAACCACATGATGATAATAATAGTGTAACTATTGCTGACGTTGATGCCACAAATAGAACATTCACTGTCACACAGAATGGCAGTGATGATAATATTGGTAAAGGTCTCGTTCCCGGTATTGTAATTTTAAAAAATGGAGTTCTAGAAAAAGATACTAGAATTTCTAGTGTTAGTAGGAGTGGCAGTATCAATAGTTACGTCTATACTATTAAATTTAATAAGGATATAATTTCTGGTCAAACTCTAAGTGGTACGGTAACATTTACCAATGCAATTTATACTGATCTAGAAGTGTTTAATCCATTGTTGGGTACTTTTACAACTGGTGATACATTCCAAATTGTACCACAGTTTAATGCTGAGGGACATCCATGGAGAAGACATACTGAGGTATTTACTTCAAGAATTTGTGATATTGAGAAAAAAACTGATACCATAAGATTATATCTATCAGATCCATTTACATTTGGTGACACTGCTGGTAATACTTATAGAGATGATTCTAGATTTATTAGTGAAACTGATTCTAGACATTTTGGATTTATTAGTATCAACCATGGTGGTTGGTCATTCCCAAGAAGTGGTGGAAGTTATATACCATCTAACATGGTAAGAACAACAAATCAACCAGATCAAATTAAATTGTTAAATCGTTCTGGCAGAATTAAAGCTGGAGATACTATCAAGTATACTTATGAAGCAAATACTCTTATTCAAGAGATTAATAGAAGTAGTTCTAGTGATACCAATAGAACTAGATTCCGTTTTAGACAACTTGGAGTTGATGAAGGTGATTCTTTAATAGGTTTAGATGTTACTGCTCAAGGTCAATATGGTGTTAAAGACATTTATCGTCAGAGCGGATCTTATACTGTAACTCACAGAAGATACCTTAATAAATCTGGTGGTAATTCAGATAATTATAGATTTGGTAATTCGAGTCAAAATAGTTTCTGGAATGGTACTTCATTTAGTACAGATGCACCAATTACATCATACATTAAAGATGGCACAGAATACTTTGTTGATATTGGTGGTGGTGTCGCTACTGATGCAACACAAGATTATACAGATAAAGCCGGTGATGGCAGTAATGTTGATGTAACGCAAAGTGATCTGGATAATTCGTCTGAAAACCTTGGTGTTTATACTGGAACTGGTACTGATCAAAATACAGGAGATCCATTTACTAGATCTCTTGTACGTACAAATGGAAATGGTAAAGATGCAGAACTAGTACTAACTGTAAGTAGTAATAATGAAGTTACTGGAGTTACTATCAATACCAAAGGTACTGGTTATAAAGTGAATGATTACATTATTGTCTCTGGTGCAGTATTTAATGTAGATAATCCAAGATATCCTAAAGATCTATATCTTTATATCAGTGATGTTTCTACTAATGGTGCTATTGAAAGTTTTGATCCAAGATTCTTATTGGTAAATGAGGAAGACTCATCTGATGTAATTCAAATTGGATATGATTCTAGTGCTACTCCACCAGTATGGAAGATATTTGATGATCCTAGTGATACTGCTGCAGAATCCATGACATCTACTGCACTCGCAGATCAACAAGCGATATTTATTGAAACTGTTAGTGGCACATATGTTTACCTGAAAGCACAACTACCAAATGCTGAAGGATTGGTAACATATAGAGTTGAACGAGTTGGTGGATTTACAAGTGGCATGAAACTTATCTTTGCAAAACCAAAACCATCTGCTAAATTGGTAACTGGTACAATTACTAATCTTGGTTCTGAAGATGCTGATGGATATACAACTTGTACTATTGATTCTCCAGAAAATATTTTATATAATACTTTTGCACAAAAATCTGATTGGTTATCATTAAGTGATGTACTTGTATCTCACAGTTCAGATCTATTTGCTAATGATGGATCTGTTGCTCTTAGATTTATGCATAGTGAGTTTGGTGGGGGAATAGAGTTTGAAGCATTCCGTGTCTGGAATGACTGGTATAGAAATGGTTCTCAGAACAAAGGATTTGGCACCTATGGTTCACATGGATGGGTCGGAAACTTTGGTAGAACTGTTGATGGTGTTAAACCTCTTGGATTTACATCAACTGGATCCTTAAGTATTAATTGGGGTAGACAGAGACAGAATAGTATATGGAAAGTTGCACAACCAGTTCGACCAAATTGGACTCATGGTGGTGTTACTAGTAGTGTTATACATAATGGTGGTGCATTTACACCTGCATTTAGGTATTTCTATTCTAATGGAACAAATAGTTTCTATTCTTCTAGTCTTTTAAATTACTTAATGGAAGATAAACAGGTATTTGATAGTGTTGCATATACCAACCCAATTAAACATATTTCAAATACAACTGATGCAATCAATGCAACTGTTGCTACAACTCAAAAGTATCTCAGAGATGATTGGTGGTCTGGTAGATATTATGATGGTGGTATGGGTCCTCTATCTTACCAACCATATCAGTGGTCTAGTACTTTCGATTCGATCAGTACATCTAGACTTGTAGGTAAGAATCATATTTCTTATCAATTACAGGATCTTAGATTTAGACCAAATAATAGTTATGGTGATATTAATTGGGGTTCAGGTCGAAATGCAAGACTATCTGAACAGATAGTTATGGATTATGTACAACATTATTCATTCGGTCCATCTGAAGGTAATGCCGCAAATTACTTTATTGATACTGGTGTTACTGTTGAATTAAATCCCGATACCGCTGGTAGTTACTGGGAAAACTTTAGATTGACAACTAATCCATCTGCTAATGGATCTAAAAACATCAGACAAGGTAGAACAGTTACATCTACTGTTGTAGGTAATAGATACATTGTTGGTGCTGAGTCTGGTTCAGAGTATAAAGTTGGTCAACTATTCGTTGCTTCCTCAACATCACTACCTTCAGGTGTAACATCTGCATATGATTATAATTCTAAGATTGCTCGTGGTGACGCGATCTATCTAAGTGAAAATGGTGGTACAACAAAGACTTTTGTTGGTTTTGTAAGATATGTTGGTGGTCCATCTGGTGCTAATAACAATAACGTTATTTACTTAACGCAAGCTGTTCCAACTGCACAAAGAACTGGTGATTGGGAACTATATTACACACGTCCAAATGGACTCAAAACTGAAACCTTTGAAAATGCTTATAGTCAGATAGATAATGATGATCAATCCAGGGGTGATAACGTTCTTAGTGCTGGTCTACCTGGTTCTTCGGATTATAACTTATCATTCGTTATTCAAAAGAGAAATTACAACACTTCTCCTATCTTGAATACTGTAGGTGATGTGAAACCAGTTGGTAACTTCTGGTGGAACTGGGGTACTGCAGCTGCACATAGATCAATTAGAATGCAATCTGGTGATTTAACCTCATTTAGTTGGTCTCCAATGAATATAAATATTAAAAGATTCAATCCTAAAGTACACCTTGAATCTGCAGTCACAGCTACCGCACCACGATCTACTTTTGGTAGTAACAACATATTCATCTAATTTACTGGAGTCATTATGGCATATTTTTTAAATGAAGAGCAAGAAATTGCTTTGAATGAATTTTTATCAGAGGAGAACAAAAAAGTCTGCGAAAGACAGATTTTAGAAGATAAGATCCCTAAGGAATTTAGGGATCTAATTGAAAAAACAATGGAATCTGGAGCTCCTCTACCATTTTTTGATCCCCTTGCAGGTTATTATACGGTTTCATTTACTTCATGTGATAGAGGAGAAAGAATTTACGTACATCACCATTTATCTGGTGTATCTAAATCACTTTATGATCCTGCATTAATTAAAATTACTACAGAAGATGTAGAAACTGAAGATAATGTAGAAGAGGAATCTCGTGTTGATATTGAAGATATTGATAATGATTCTGAAGTTGAATCGAGAGATAAAATTACTAACATTCAAGTAGATGAAGATGGCATCTACACACCAAATTGAATAAATAAAAGAGGGATATATATCTCTCTTTTTATAGGTATATACCTAACATTCGGAGTCGATCTAAATGGCAACATCAATTAAATTAAAGTCTAGTGCTGTCGCAGGATCGGCACCGTTACTTTCAAATTTAGATTTAGGTGAAGTAGCAATTAATACTCATGATGGTAAATTATTTTTAAAAAGAGACCAGAGTGGCACAGAAAGAATTGTAGATGTCACTGCAACTCTAGAATCAAATGAACCTATGGGGCATAATGATGTCTCAGAAAGTACTATATCGTTCACAGACGCCTCTAGAGTATTCACAATCACACCAGTATCAAGTAGATTTGATGTTTGGTGTCAAGGAATTAGATTTGCATTTACCTCAGCACAAACAACTACAATAGCAAATACAAATGGGTTGTACTATGTGTATTTTGATGGTAATGGAGTTTTGCAAAATAAAGCAGCAAGTTCTGCAGACATAAATTATAAGACAGAAGTTCCGACTGCAATTTTATATTGGAATGGTAGTGATGCCAGTTTTGTTTTTGATACTAGACATGGGATTACATTAGATTGGCAAACGCACGAATATCTACAAAAAACTAGAGGTGCTGTAGTTGCATCTGGTTTTGCGGCAATTAGTTATTCAACTACTGGTGATGGCACTGCAAATAGTCATGCACAATTTGGTTTAGGAGATAGTGGAGTATTTTATAATGAAGATTATAAAATATCAGTAAGTCATTCTGCATCTCCGTCAAATTTATTTGAACAGATTATAACTAATGCTGGTGAATTTCCAATTTTATATAGAAATGGAACAGGTGGTCAATGGACCAGAACTACTGCTACTTCATATCCTGTAAAATTTTCTTCAGGTAATCTCATTGAATATAATGTTTCTGGTTCTTCTTGGTCTTCTGCTCAAGTAAGTAGTGGAAATTTTGGTGTTTACTTTATAGTTGCTACTTCTGATATTAATGCTCCTATAGTTTCTATTCAAGGTCAAGGAAACTATGCAACTAAAGGGGAGGCATTGAAAGCAGAGTTTGAAGATTTAGATCTTGGTAATGATGATACAAATGCTCCAAAATTTCCTCGTAATGATACAAGACCTTTATTCAAATTAACATTTCAAGCAGATAGTACCTATACTAACACTCCAAAAGCACGACTGATAGATCTTATAGATCTAAGACAAAATGTTTCTATAGATTTAACAGGAGCACAAGGTTCATCAATTGCTATAACTGCCCCTGAAAGTAATATCATATACGTAAGTAAAGATGGAGATGACATAAACACTGGCACTACGTTAGGGACAGCAAAAAGTACAATCAAATCTGCATTATCAGTAGCAACTCCAGACACAGTAATTAGAGTTTATCCAGGAGAATACATAGAAGATAACCCGCTGATCATGCCAGCACAAACATCAATTGTTGGTAGTGGATTAAGAGAA
>MDSX01050587.1_pt1 | contig 35202 bp, 28 predicted proteins | sample 811141 | NCBI WGS metagenome assembly MDSX01 (sample SAMN05326642, study PRJNA326480) | marine metagenome | isolation source: seawater | place: Atlantic Ocean: South East | collected 2010
TCCAAATACAAATGAAGGATATGAAAATTCAAAACTTGATGTTTCGGTTCCCCAGTATTTTTCAACATTAGATCCAGAAAATGGAAAAGAGTTATATGGGCAGTTCTGCTCTCACTGTCACGGTGAAAAAGGTGATGGTAACGGAATCTTGATGCAGCGAGAGAAAATATTAGGAATCCCAGGATATGGAAGAGATCGTTTGCCAGATATTACCCCAGGCTCCATTTACCATGTCATCATGCATGGAAAAAATAATATGGGCTCACATTCATCACAATTAAATTATGATGAGCGATGGAAAATAATCAAGTATGTCTTGAAGCTTCGTGAAGATCAATCCGCAATTGCTGCAGCAGATGCAGACGCGAAATAACTAAATGCTGATAAAGATGTTTGTTTTTACTTCAAAAGCCAAAATTTTAGCAATATCCTTAACATTGATTGGTTCTGTTATGTTGGTAATTGGTTTTAATTCTCCTTCAAGCAGTAGCCATGATATTTTAGACTCTCATCATGAAGAAGATTCTCATTCTGAGGTAACGCATCATAAAGAAGATTCTCATTCTGATGTTGGCCATTACGAAGAAGGGTCTCATTCTGATGTTGCTCGTCACGAAGAAGCATCGCATTCTGAAGATTCTCACCATGGAGGTCATCCCGATCACGGCACAGCGAATAGACCCTGGTCAGCTTTCCTAGTAAACACAATTTTCTTCTTAGGCATAGGAGTGGGAACTTTATTTTTCTTAGCAATTCAATACGCTGCTCAGGCGGGATGGTCTGCTGGAATCTTGAGGGTAATGGAGGCCGTTGCGCTATTTGTTTCTATTCCTTTATTGGGATTATTGTTCTTAGCCATCACGGGCTCCATGCATATTCACCACATATGGCATTGGATGCAAGAAGGAATTATGGATCCTTCCAGTCCTAATTATGATTCATTAATCGCCGGAAAAGAAGGATATCTAAATGCTCCCTTTTTTATAATCCGTACAGTTGCATACATAGTAATTTGGGGAGGGGCAGCTTTTCTACTTCGCAGAAATAGCCTGAGAGAAGATCGTTTACCTTCAGGCCAGAGTTTATTCTTTACTCAAAGAAAATTAGCTGCTGCATTTATAGTTTTGTATGCCGTTACTTCTTCCACCAGTGCATGGGATTATATTATGTCTATTGATGCGCATTGGTTTTCTACTCTTTTTGGATGGTATACTTTTGCTGGAATGTTTGTTACCGCATTAACTGTATTGAATTTATTGGTTATTTATTTGAGAATTGGTGGATATCTTCCATGGGTAAATTCAAATCATCAGCATGATTTAGGAAAGTTTATGTTTGCCTTTAGTGTTTTTTGGACATACCTATGGTTTTCCCAGTATATGTTGATTTGGTATTCCAATATTCCAGAAGAAACTCCATATTACATCGCAAGATTTGGAGAATATAAAGTTCTATTTATTACTATGGTCGTTTTAAACTTTTTAATGCCCGTCCTTGTTTTAATGTCAAGAGATGCGAAACGCATAGTGGGTTTTATATCTCTTGCCGCAGTGTTTGTTTTAGCAGGCCATTGGCTGGATCATTATATCATGATTATGCCAGGTTCAGTTGGATATAATTATGGCTTTGCTTGGGCAGAAATCGGTGGCTTTTTATTTTACGCAGGAATTTTCATTTACGTTGTTTTGTATAATCTTTCTTCTGCTCCCCTTCTTATGAAGAATAATGCTATGATACATGAAAGTAAACTATTCCATCAATAACTCGATATCGATATGACCGGTCTTTTATTAGCTCTTGTACTGTTTTTATTAGTTTTTGCCATTGCGCAGATCATTCGTATTTACGAACTTTCTGTCAAAGCGAGTAAACGTGATGAGTATGTGGTGACGAATAAGGATAATTCCAACCAAGGAAGACTCATGTTAGTTTTTGGGATTGCTTTGTTATCCTCTTTTGTTGCCATGGTAGTTGCCTGGAACCCTCTGGCTCTTCCGAAGCCATCCTCGTTGCATGGCGTTGAAATTGATAGATTATGGGATGTTTCCATGGGACTGATTGTTGTCGTATTTTTTATTGTTCAGCCTATTTTATTTTGGTTTGCCTATAAATATCGAGGCAAAGAGGGTCAAAAAGCAAGTTACATTGAGCACAATAATCAATTAGAATTTGTTTGGACCATAGTACCTGCCATTGTCTTAGCTGGTTTAATTGTCTATGGGATGACGACATGGTCAAACCTATGGAATCCAGACCTTGACGAAGAACCGATTGTTATAGAGATTTACGGTAAACAATTTGGCTGGACTGCGAGGTATTCAGGAAAGGATAATACTCTGGGGAATGCAAATGTTCGTCTAATTGAAGGAGTTAATATTATAGGAGTTGATACGTTGGATCCAGCAAGTCAAGATGATATTATAGCAAGTGAATTACATCTTCCTGTGGGTAAGCCGATAAAGTTTGTTTTTCGTGCTCAGGATGTTATTCATTCTGCCTATATGCCTCATTTTAGGGCTCAAATGAATTGTGTGCCAGGTGCTCAAACTTCATTTCAGTTTACTCCTACGATCACAACGCAAGAGATTCGAACTGACCCTGATGTGATTAAGAAGGTAGAGAGAATTAATAAAATCAGATTAGCATCGGGAAAAGAGTTTTATGAATACGATTATTTATTATTGTGTAATAAAGTTTGTGGGTCTGCACACTATAATATGCAGATGTCTTTAATTGTTGAGACTGAGGCAGAGTATACTAATTGGTTATCAGAACAAAAGACTGTTAAAGAATCCATTTAAAACATAAACGATGGCAAAAAAAATAGTTGAAGAAGTTGTTTCTCATGATGAACATCATCATGTAGAGAATTTTTGGACAAAGTATATATTTTCTATGGATCATAAAATGATCGGAAAGCAATTTCTGATCACTGGAATGCTCATGGGAGTTGTTGGTGTTTTCATGTCTATGCTTTTTCGCCTACAGTTAGCATGGCCTGATGAAAAATTTGTAATTCTTGAATCAATCCTTGGAAAATGGGCTCCGGAAGGTCAAATGGACCCTAATATCTATTTAGCTTTGGTAACTATCCATGGTACTATTATGGTATTTTTTGTGCTTACAGCAGGGCTTTCAGGGACTTTCTCAAATTTATTGATCCCTCTTCAGATTGGAGCTCGTGATATGGCTTCAGGTTTTTTGAATATGCTTTCATATTGGTTTTTTGCCGCCTCTTCTATTGTCATGGTGACATCTTTATTTGTTGAAACTGGACCTGCTTCTGGTGGTTGGACTGTTTATCCTCCTTTAAGTGCTCTTCCTCAGGCGATGCCAGGTTCAGGCGCAGGTATGACTCTTTGGTTAGTGTCGATGACATTGTTTATTGCAGGTTCTCTTTTGGGGTCATTAAATTATATTGTAACTATTATAAATTTGAGAACGCGAGGAATGAGCATGACACGACTTCCTTTGACGATTTGGGCATTTTTTGTTACTGCAATTTTAGGAGTTCTCTCTTTTCCAGTTTTGTTAAGTGCTGCTCTTCTTTTGATGTTCGACAGATTATTGGGTACAAGCTTTTATTTATCAGATATAATGGTTGCTGGAGAACTTCTCCACAATGAAGGAGGTAGTCCAGTGCTATATGAACATCTTTTTTGGTTTCTGGGGCATCCAGAGGTGTATATTATTTTATTGCCTGCATTGGGCATAACATCTGAGGTTATCGCTACAAATTCGAGAAAACCGATTTTTGGATACCGTGCCATGGTCGGTTCCATTTTGGCGATTGCTTTTCTCTCATTTATTGTTTGGGGTCATCATATGTTTGTTACGGGAATGAACCCTTTCTTGGGATCAGTTTTCACTTTCACTACTCTTCTTATTGCTATTCCCTCAGCTGTAAAGGCTTTTAATTACATCACTACTCTATGGAAAGGAAATATTCAGTTTACTCCGGCAATGCTCTTTTCAATTGGCTTAGTTAGCACATTCGTTGCAGGTGGACTCACAGGAATTATATTAGGAGATTCCGCACTTGATATTAATGTTCATGATACTTATTTTGTTGTTGCGCATTTCCACATTGTTATGGGTCTTTCCGCCATATTTGGAATGTTTGCAGGAGTATACCATTGGTTCCCAAAAATGTATAGAAGAATGATGAATAAAACCATGGGATACCTACATTTTTGGTTAACATTTGTGTCCGCATATGGAGTTTTTTTTCCAATGCATTTCACAGGTTTAGCAGGACTACCACGACGATATTACAGTAATGCGGAATTCCCCATGTTTGACGAACTTCAGGATATAAATGTCATCATAACCATGTTTGCCATTTTTGGTGGAATTGCTCAACTTATTTTTCTTTTTAATTTCTTTTATTCGATGTGGAGAGGCCCCGTGGCACCAAAGAACCCTTGGCGCTCGAACACTTTAGAGTGGACAACACCAGTCGAGCATATACATGGAAATTGGGACGGCGAAATACCTACAGTTCATCGATGGCCATATGATTACAGTAAACCTGGTCATGAGGAAGACTTTGTTCCACAATCGATACCTCGATTAAAAGACGAGCCTGGTCATTGATTTGTTGATATAGTTTTTCTGGATTATCTATTTGATATCCCTTTCCTGTTAAATTTGTCTTAATGGTACATTTCGATGAGGAGCCGCTTTCGCCAAATGAAGAAGAGTCTGAACAAAAGCTAAGACCGAATAAATTTGCTGATTTTGCAGGGCAGGAGAAGGCTCTAGAGAATTTAAAAATATTTGTTCAAGCTGCGAGAAATCGCGGAGAAGCTATGGACCATGTTTTACTTCATGGGCCCCCTGGTTTAGGAAAAACTACTTTGGCTTATATCCTCGCAAATGAACTGGATTCTAATCTAAGACTAACATCTGGTCCAGTTTTAGATAAGCCAGGCGACTTAGCTGGTTTATTAACCAGCTTAGAGGAGAATGACGTCTTGTTTATAGATGAAATTCATCGTTTAAGTCCTGTGATAGAGGAGTATTTGTACTCTGCAATGGAAGATTTTTCTATTGATATTATGATTGAGAGTGGACCCTCAGCACGTTCAGTTCAAATAGGATTAAAGCCGTTTACACTGGTCGGTGCAACAACCAGATCTGGGATGCTGACCGCCCCGTTGAGATCACGTTTTGGTATTTCCACGCGCTTAGAATATTATAAGGTTGAATTGCTTAGTACAATTGTTGAAAGATCTTCTGGAATTTTAAATATCGAAACTGAATCAAATGCAGCAATTGAAGTTGCTAGAAGAAGTCGAGGTACTCCTAGAATAGCGAATGCCTTGCTAAGGCGTCTAAGAGATTTTGCTCAAGTAAAAGGAAAAGGTATTATTAATCTAGAAATCGCACGTTATGGTATGGATGCTTTAGATGTCGATGAGCACGGATTAGATGAAATGGATAATAAAATTCTGACAGCCTTGATAGATAAGTTCAAGGGGCGTCCAGTTGGACTTTCAACCCTAGCAACTGCAGTTTCTGAACAATCCGAAACGTTAGAAGAGGTATACGAACCGTATCTAATTCAAGAAGGTTATTTAGCTCGCACGCCTCGTGGTAGAGTTGCTATGGATTTGGCTTATGATCACTTGGGACGAAAGGCTCCAAATCAAAAAGGCCTTTTTGATCAAAGCAAATGAATGCTAAAATTTTTTTACAAAAAGAGGCTAAAAGACTTGGGTTTTTATCTTGTAGAGTATCTGATGCGGAATTTCTTGAGGAAGATGCTCCAAGGTTAGAACAATGGCTTAAGAAAGGGTTTCATGGGTCTATGTCATACATGGAAAATCATTTTGATAAACGTTTAGACCCAAGAAAATTAGTACCTGGTGCTCGATCTGTCGTGAGTCTTGCCTACAACTATTTCCCAAAAAAAGAAATCTCTTCTTCGGATTGTTCAATACCTCAAATTGCTAAATATGCATATGGCGAGGATTATCATTATGTGGTTAAGGATAAACTTTTTGAATTATTGGATTCTTTAAGTTCGCGCTATGGAAATATTCAAGGTCGTTGTTTTGTGGATTCAGCTCCTGTGATGGAGAGATCCTGGGCAAGAAAAAGTGGGTTGGGATGGATTGGAAAAAATAGCCTGCTGCTTAGAAAAGGCGAAGGAAGTTTTTTCTTTTTAGCAGAATTAATTATTGATTTAGCTTTACCGAGTGATAATATCGCAATAGATCATTGTGGGACTTGCACTAAGTGTATTGATGCTTGTCCCACGGAAGCAATAATTCAGCCAGAAGTGATCGATAGTAATCGTTGTATAAGCCATATGACTATTGAACTTCATGGATCACTTCCTAGTGATTATCAAGATTCAATTTCGCCTTGGGTTTTCGGCTGTGATATTTGTCAAGATGTTTGTCCATGGAATAGGCATTCAAAACCTCATCAAGAGGAACGTTTCACTCCAGGTCCATGGAAGGATTGGAATAGAAATGATTGGAAAGAAATCACAGAAGAAACATTTGGCCGGATTTTTAAAAGAAGTGCCATCAAGCGAGCGGGTTTTACTGGTCTAAAGCGCAATCTGAATTCAGCGATTTAAACACTATTAATAAAGAGAAATAGATGCAGGTTGAATAACCTTGTAATTTGATTGATCATATATTATAATGACCCATTCACATTCATTTGCGTCCCATAAAGGGTCTATGCTAGCTGGAACACTTCCAGTAAAAACTTGTCCGGGTGTCCCACCATTTTCAGAAATAGATATTCCTAATGGGCCATAGGGAGCACTACGAAAAACATTTTTATGAACATACGTTTCATTTCTGGCATTATTTGGCATTAGTTGTGGGCTGATAATTCCTGTCTCTTTTACATAGACTGCGATCCAGAGGGGGTTAATTTGATTCGAAACAATTTCTATGGAATAATTCAAAACAGTTACTCGATTCAAAGCATCATATTCTGAACTTAAAGTAAATAGAGCCTCTGGCGATTTTGCCAATTCTAGATTTGTGATACCCGCCCATGCGGTATATGTTTTTTGATGAGAATTTGGATAATCGATTCTCTGAACAAGCCCCATGGGTAAAGCAGAAATTCCAAAATGTGTCGCGAGATCATCACCATATTCAGTTGTAAAATCTGTGGGATATTCATTATTTACTCCTGTAAAATTCGATGGTCCAGCGTGTATGGCGAGAGGAATAACTTGAGAATTAAATAGACTATCTAATTCATTTATCGCTTTAGATGCTTTTGGACAATTTTTGCATCTGTGGCCGGTAAAGTCTTCAATGAGAACTGCTTTTTGAGTTTGAATTATTGTATCACTTTGAACCAAACCTAAAGTGTCAATTGGTGATATCGAATCTTTAAATGGCTCATCAATTACATCGCAACCATTTAGTAGAATACCAAATGAAAGAATAAGAAGTGTAAAATATTTGATTAAATTCATTCCTATAGACTTGTTGTTAATGATATGCTTAAACCGCTTGAAGGAGGGACAACTCTACAAACTCCTCCAACACAAAAAACACCTTGTTGCTGTCTTCCATAGCCAATTTGAACTCTTGTGGGACCATTAAAATGTATAAGAGATAAAATTGGATAATGTATACGCCTGCTCGGAGTAGGATGACCATAATTAAAAATATCTTGAAGGGCTAAAGTCCAGTCATGATTAATTGTCCACTCAACTAAGGCCATTGCCATATCTCCTCTAAATCCGTCAGCTAGTGCCAATTGTAATTCACTTCGAATGGTCTGTCCGTTGGGAATTTTGAATTGATTTTCCCAAACTATAGCATTTATATTGATTACAGAGTCCATACCTGGATTTTCTAAAATCGTTATGTCACCCACACCATCATTCAAAACAGTTTTGTTGTATTCCAGGTGATAGAATGTTATTTGACTTTTATATTTTTTTGAAAACTTATGAGATATGCTTGCATTTAAATCTTGAAAATATCTTATTGGTCCCAATTTTAAATAGTCGGATATATATCCCTGTGTTCCTTTTCGCCCTCGAGTCCCATCTTCAAGGACGCTTTTATCAATACTATTGGAAATAGCAGAATTGAAATTAATTCTGGTTCCATATTTACCCCCTAGCGCACTACCTCTCGGGATCATGTAGCTAATTTCAAATTGACCACCGATTTCTCCATTAACTTGAGTAGCATAAGGATATAATGCGGGGAGGGCATATGTGTGAGGCTCCGAAGTAGGGGGTAAGAAATTTATAAAAAGATCGAATTGCTGAGCGTTTCTATCCGATCGAAAACTCATATTATCAATTCGTTTAATGGATGCTAGAATACCCAAGCCTTTTTTACTGTAGGTTAAGGTGCTAACAAAAGCTTCTCCCGGTCTATAAATATATCCGTTATCATAACTAGGATCGTTTATTTTATACGCCCATTCATTTGTCCAACTAAAGCCTTTAAAATTCAGATTCGACCTTAAAGCATAAGACCCAACATTTTCAGGTAGGTTAAGAATCGGATCGAAGCCCCGTTGAAATTTACTTACAAAGCTTGCTCCTAGGCTCGTTACGATCCCTTTCTTATTTAGAATTGGAATTAATTCATTTGCAGACCATTCGATATCCCAACCTCGAACAATTCCATCACTTTTAGTAAAGTACTTCCTTTGGCGGCCAAGGACACCCTTAATTTTTATGCCTCCATTAATTTTTGTTAAAATTCTCACCCCATCCATGGCATTGTCAAGACCAAGGCCTCTTTCCTCATAAGAACGAAAAATAAGACCTGATCCAAACTGCTCATAAAAATTTCCAACAGTAATATCCCAGTTGTCTCTTTTTACTCTAGCATATCGATAAGAAATGCCTTCACCACGGAAACCATTTGGAAACCCAAGCATGACATTTTGATAATTTTCATATCTTATTCCTGCCTCAAAATCACCGTCCGTATATGTGAAAAAAGCAAACCCTTGACCTAATAATTTTTCATCAGGATAAAACTCTCCTGATGGATCTAAGATTTCATCGCGAAGATACCATTGGGCATCAGATTGGATTATACCCCGTATTTTTTTTTCTTGAGCTCTGGATAATAATGGAAGAGCCAATACCAAAAAGGTTACGAAAACTCTCATTTAGTCAGTTTTTGTTAACTCCTTTTCAGATAAAGCGATAATTTTTTTTGCAAGTTCTTCTTCTTCACCTGGAATATACTTATTGGCTTGCCAAACGATTTCCCCTTTTGAATTAAGTAAAAAGGTGTGGGGAATATTATTAACACCCATAGCTCTTCTAAAGTCACTGTTGGGATCCAAGAAAACATCATAATCCCAGGCCTGACTGGCAACAAAAGGAGCGACTTTGTTCATGGTTCTAGAATCATCGATAGAAATCGCTAAAACCTTAATGCCTGTTTCTTCAAGATCAATGAAGTAATCATGGAATGCGTTTAGCTCGTTTATGCAGGGCTTACACCAAGTTGCCCAAAAACTGATAACTAAGGGGCCGTCATGATTTTTTAAGGTTGATGTATTTATAGTTTGCCCTTGTAGATTTTTAATTTCAACATTTGCCAATTCTTGCCCCATTAATTGAAGGGTAAGAAAAAAACTAAAAATAACGTTTAAATGCCTCATATGATTTATTTAACCTGGAGAGCACCGCTCTCCAGGTTGAATGATAGATTTTATCTATTACTGAGAAACTGAGAACCTTACGTTCTGGATCTCACCATTGATCGAAATTTTTGCATTATAAATTCCACTGGGGAGATCACGCACTGATGTCTCAATTATGTGATTTCCTGCTGAGAATTTTTGAGATTCAATATTTAGAACCTTTTGACCCGAGATATTTATAATTGCCGCCGACACCTCAGATTCATTTGCAAGGGTTATTTCAAATTTTGTTTGATCTGAGCTTGGATTTGGAAATACACGGATACTATTTTGAATACCCTCTTCATCTTCGCTGAGTACATTCGTTGACACCCATACATTGTCTAGATATAAACATTGACCAGCAGCAGAAGTCCCTTCAAATTTTAATAAAATATGACCAGCTGAGGCATAATTATTTAGAGAAATTTTATGCGTTAGCCACTTGTTGGGGTCTGCCCAGTATCGGTACTGAGCGCCGGGATCTGTTCCAGTTGCCAATGATACTCCTGAGGGAGAAAATATATTGGTCCATGACGATCCGCAGTCAGTAGAGACATAAACTTTCAATTGATCATTCGAATTTCCTCCTCGAGCAGCATATGATGTGGAAATATATAAATTAGGATTGGAGATTGTGGATAAGGAGATCTTCTCAGTAATTAAGCTTATGACTGTACCTGACGCTATTGTTGGAAAATCCCAAAATATTGATGATGCGGACTGTCCCCATGCTCCCAGTTCTTGTTGAAGGTTCTGAACATTCGCTTTACTAATGGCACCGACTCTTCCTGACCCGGATTCCTCTTTAATCATATTAGAGGGAATTTGACTAAACGCTACACCTTCAAAATTTTGATCGTAAGGAGCGTAAGTTGGATTATTATTCAATATGTTAATGGTTGTAGGGGCTGAAGAATTATTTATTGGAGCATAATCTACATTTCCATTTGGGTTATCAATTAATCCTACAATCTCGTTTGCACCGGAGGATAAAGTCGCTTGTGGAAATATAACTGTGGCTGTTTGGCCGGCAGCAAGACTACCTGTCCAGTTTTGCGAAACAGGAGTTCCTCCATTTATTGTATACGACACCGTGGCAGTTGTTATTGTCATTGATCCTGAGTTTTGGATTGTTACAGATGGGGTGATATTGGGGTCGCAATAACCATTTGTTGAAGCACTTATACTCGCAATACTTGCATCTGCTAATCCGCTAACAGCTTGCTTGGGACTGAATGCAGCGTTCTTAATGTCTTTATTCGAATTATCTTGAACAAATGCTACAAATGCTATCTCTCCCAGATTGGCAAGATATGTAGGTAAAGCAATTTTAAACTGATAAGTTTGATTTTGTCCAGCACTCCATGAGTCAGGAAGAGTTGTTCCGTTATCATTTGGAACCATTTTACGCATTACGTTGCGAAAAACAGTTTCGCCATTCGACCCCGGAGGAGACGAGTAAGTTATAGTCTCTTCCACAAGAGCAACGTGAAGTTTTAATGATCCAGTACTTCCCGAGCTAATTGTGGATGAAGTGGAGTTCGAAACAGAAACTGCAATTTGAACAGAGTCATATCCACTTGTAAGCTGGTGGGTGAGAATTACAGACATATCAGGTGTTAAATTATATCTGGCATCAATTTGAGACTGTGTAATATTTGCAGGTGAAGTCCCTGCGGCAAACATGGATACATTTCGTACACTCGGAACTGCATTCACCCCGTAGAAATTACGACGGGTGGAAACCTCGCTAGGGTTTGCAGCATTCATAGGGTCTGTTCCGGGCCATGATGTTTGGTAAGCAATCTTAACAGCTTTTGAAGTGTTATTTGCCAAAAGCGCAGTAAAAGGAGGATTTTGAGATGCACACGGGCCGCATGAGGCCTGTGTAAAGTGCTCAAATAAAACTAATCTTGTTGCTTGAGAATAACCTACACTGCAGGTTAACAAAAAAATTAGGAGTGTTAAGATTTTTTTCATAATTGTCTTTTTATTTCGAAGTTGAATGTGCTAAAGTTAACACTCTATTAACGTAAAATTGACCGTTTTATATTTATTTATTCCTCTCAAGTCTTAACTTTGAATAAAATCAATAATAATTTAATTGTGTTGAGATCTACGCTTATTCTTTTTTCATTAGTTTTTTGTATTAAACTCTCGAGTCAGTCTCTTGTAATTGAATCCCAAGACTCAATAGCTTTTGTAAATTCTATTGTTGGACAGCAAGCAGAAGGACATTTTGCTGTAAAGAATATTTCAAACTCTTCGAAAGATTATTATTTGATCCGAAGAAAAGAGGGATTAACAGGCCTTGTGGATTCAAACTTTTTTTGTTGGGACTTATGTTACCCTACCTGGGCATCTCAAAGTCAGGGTAATGTTACGATTGCTGCAGGAGCTGTAGCTTATGATTTCTCAGGCTATGCATATGTCAGAGATACTGCTGCGGAGGGGCAGGATACTGTTTGGTATACAATAATAAATGCCACAGACTCAAATGATACTCTTCAAGTACAAATGATCTACGGTTTCTCTAAGACTTTTAATCTCGAGGAGAGAGGAGTCAATGATTTTAAAATATATCCTAATCCTATTGGCGATAAAAATTTGAATATTGATATGAATCCTTCAAGCTCAATTACTAAACTATGGGTTTTAGATGTTAACGGAAGAAAAGTTAGAGAATTTAAGGTTGAACCCAATCAAATGAAAGTGACTTTTAATCCTCGTCTCATGGGTTTAGAAAAAGGTATTTACATTTTAAAGCACCTAAAGTCCGCTGGGGAATTTGAATTTGGAAAATTTATAGTTCAGTAAATACTAAATTTTAATTTTCCTCGTTAATAGAGTCCAATGTTTAATCACTTTGTAGGACGTATAATAGAAAAATCTCCGGCGCATATTGTTATAGAATGTGGGCAAGTTGGTTATTATTTGAATATTTCTCTTACCACATATGGGCAAATAGGCGATGCCAAAGAAATTAAATTGCTTGTTCATGCTGTCTACAGAGAGGATGCTCAACTGTTGTTTGGATTCTTCACTCCAGTGGAAAAAGATGTTTTTCTTTTGCTTCTAAGCGTTTCTGGAGTGGGGGCGAATACAGCAAGAATGATCTTGTCCGCACTTAGGCCAAATGAGGCAATTCAAGCGATATCTAATGGGGATAGTGGGATGCTTCAGCGAATTAAAGGGATAGGAGCGAAAACTGCCCAAAGAATTGTAATTGACCTAAGAGATAAAGTGGGTGGAGTTTCTTCAGCCAAAGATGTTGGAAATGAAGTATCGTCATCTGTAAGAGATGAAGCAATACAAGCATTAATTGTGTTAGGATTTTCGAGACAGGCGGTAGAAAGAATAGTATCATCTATTCTTGCCAAAGAGGAAGATCAAAATCTAGAAGAAGTCTTAAGAATCGCATTATCCCAGCTCTAATGCGGTTAATACCGAAGTTTATTTTCAGTTTTTTCTTTGCTGTGATTATTTCCATTGGATCCAATGCGCAGGGAATCGATTCGAACGCGACAAATTGGTCCATGCCTGGAATTGATATCCCAAAAAATGTGAGCATCACTTATACATATGACCCTGTAACAGGATTTTATATCGGGCAAAAATATATTGGAGAAACCCCAATTGGGTCACCAATATATTATTCCGAAGAGGATTATCGTAAAATGATATTTCAACAACAGGAACTCGATGGTTGGAGGAGTCGGTGGTCTCAAGGTAGTTCAGCAGATCAAAGAAGCGGAGTGAATATCGTTCCAGATATGAATCTAGGCTCGGATTTGATAAAGGACATTTTTGGATCTGATGAATTGGAAATAAGGCCTCAAGGCACGGCTGAACTTAGATTTGGTTTGAGATTTCAGCATATTAAAAATCCCATTGTCCCGGAGAGGAACAGAAAAAACCTTGCATTTGACTTTGATCAAAAAATGCAAGTGAATGCTACCGGAAAATTAGGAGAAAGGTTAGATCTTCAAATAAATTATGATACTGAGGCGACGTTTGGATTTGAGAACAAAATGAAACTCAATTTTAAAGGTCTAGAAGATGATATTATTAAGTCTCTAGAGATGGGTAATGTCAGCATGCCAACTGGTAGCAGCCTAATAACTGGAGCTCAAAGCTTATTTGGCCTGAAGGGGAAATTTCAATTTGGGAAAACAACAGTGACTACAGTCTTGGCTGAGCAAAGAAGTCAAAGTCAAAGTTTAAATATTCAGGGTGGGGCAACCACTCAAGAATTCTTGATTCAAGGTGATGCATATGAGGCGAATCGGCATTTTTTCTTGAGTCATCATTTTAGAAATAATTACGAACAATGGCTAAGTACATTGCCAGTTATTCAAAGCCCTGTTCAAATTACTCGCGTAGAGGTTTGGGTTACTAATCGGAGAACAACACCTACGGAGGTGCGAAATATTATTGCTTTTACAGATCTGGGTGAGGGTGAGTCTCGTGCGTGGCGATCCACTAGTGCTAACAGAAATGGTGATATTATCTTTCCAGGACAATCCATAGACCCTTTACCCAGTAACAGAGTCAACCGTCTTGATCCAAATGACTTGCTTACGAGATTTCCAAACATTCGAGATGCAGCCACTGCGAGCTCTTCTTTAATTACATCGGGTTATGATCCCAATGTAGAGTATTCTGAACTTACAAATGCGAGAAAATTGCAATCAAACGAGTATACATTCCATCCTCGATTAGGTTATTTGACTCTTAATACTTCATTGAATCAAGACGAGGTGTTGGCTGTTGCATACCAGTATACTGCAAATGGAAGAACTTATCAAGTAGGTGAATTTTCTAACGATGGGATAATGGCCCCTAAAAGTCTTGTTTTAAAGTTATTAAAACATACTCTTTTGGATGTAAAGTCCCCATTATGGGATTTAATGATGAAAAATGTCTATAGTTTAAATGCTTTTCAATTATCCCAAGAAGACTTTAGGTTGGAAGTGATGTATTTAAATGACGATACAGGCCTACCTATTCCATTTTTGCCTGAGAGTACTGTGAAAGACAAACTTTTGATTCAAGTTCTTGATATGGACTACGTAAATAACAATAATGATCCATTTCCAGATGGTCTTTTTGATTATGTAGAAGGAGTGACAGTATTAAGTCAAAAGGGTCGAGTTATTCTTCCTGTTTTAGAACCATTTGGGTCAAGCTTATCGAGTAAATTATCCAACCAAAGTGAAAAAGAAAAATATGTTTTTCAACAGCTCTATGACTCTACTCTCTTTCGCGCACAGGAGCAAACACAACTGAATAAATTTCTTATTCGTGGAAGATATAAAAGCGCCGGGGGGTCTTTAATTCAGTTGAATTCTTTCAATATACCCCGAGGTTCAATTTCAGTAACTGCTGGTGGTGCAAAACTTATTGAAAATCAAGATTATACAGTTGATTATTCACTTGGGCAAGTGAGAATTTTAAATGAAAGCATATTGCAGTCAGGAATGCCTGTAAAGGTGTCTTTTGAAAATAATACTATGTTTAATTTTCAAGCAAAAACATTTTCTGGACTTGCTGTTGAGCACGAGGTTTCAAAAGATTGGACCGTGGGAGGTACTTTTTTAAGATTGGCGGAAAGACCATTAACTCAGAAAGTGAATACAACCGAGATTCCAATATCTAATAGTATTTGGGGGTTTCAGACACAATATCAAAAGAATTTGCCGGGATTGACTCGATTTATGGATAAGCTTCCTTTTATATCTACCAATGCTCCTTCAAAAATCCAGATACAAGCTGAAATAGCACAACTTCTTCCAGGGTCTCCAAAGGGAATCAAGATAAATGGCGATGCCACAACGTATTTGGATGATTTTGAGACCAGTCAGACAACTATTGATCTCAGAGGTACTACCACTTGGCATTTAGCCTCGACCCCCGAAGGGCAAATAAAACTATTTCCCGAAGCCTCTCTTAGTAATAATTGGGCATATAACGCGAACCGAGCTCGAATTAGTTGGTATATAATTGACCCTTCATTTTTTGCAAACAATAGCCAGACCCCACAAAATATTAGAAGTAGCCCTTCTATTACTTCTGATCATAGACAGCGTTTGGTTCCGTTAAATGAAGTTTTTCCAAATGTTCCATTACAACCTGGAATGGCGCGCAATATTGCCATGTTTGATCTACAATTTGATCCCAATGAGAGAGGACCTTACAACTTTGATGTAGCCGGATACCCTAATTACAGTCAAGGAATAAGTTCAGATGGTTTTTTGATTGATCCCAAATCGAGATGGGGAGGAATAATGCGTCAATTATCAATAAACAACTTTGAGGAGCAAAACATAGAATTCATTCAGTTTTGGATGTTAGACCCGTTTTTAGACAATCCAACTGCCATGGGGGGTGATTTGTATTTCCATTTAGGTAATTTATCTGAAGATATCTTGAAGGATGGCAGACAAAGTTTTGAAAATGGACTATCATCTTCTGGACAGCTTATTGATGTTGATTCCTCGGTTTGGGGTTATACATCAAGATATCAACCTGTCGTTCAAGCATTTGATAATGATCCGAGTTCAAGGGTTAATCAGGACGTAGGTCTAGATGGAATGGGAGATATTAGAGAGGCGAGGTTAAAAGGAGAGGATTCTCAGACATATTTATCGAAGTTGAGTAATATTTTTGGGACCAACAGTCAAGCATACATAAAAGCAACTGAAGACCCTTCAGGAGATAATTTTTCCTACTATCGCGGCCCGGATCAAGATTCAATGAATTCAAATATTTTAGAACGTTATCGATATTTTAATAATACGGACGGGAACTCTCAGACAACGTTAATTAATGGTCTCCCAGCAACATATACAAACTTACCGGATAAAGAGGATGTGAATAGGGATGCAACTCTCAATAAATCTGAACAATATTTCCAATATCATATATCTATGAGACCTGAGGACTTAGTCATCGGTAAAAATCATATTGCAGATATTTATGAAACTCAAACGGACTTATTACCGGATAATACTAGAAGGCCAGTAAGGTGGATTCAATTTAAAATCCCCGTATTTGAGCCTTCTAAGCGTGTAGGAGGAGCTTCAGATTTTCGTTCGATTAGGTTTTTGAGAATGATCCTTAAGGGGTGGGAAGAATCAACGGTTTTAAGAATGGCTCGTTTGGACCTTGTGAGAGGAGAATGGAGACGCTATCGTTTTTCTTTGGAAGAGTCGCGGGAGATGATTCCAATTGATGCATCTGATGAAACCTCTTTTGTAATGAATGCAGTAAATCTTGAGGAAAATGGAGGTCGAAAACCGATTCCTTATGTTCTTCCACCCGGAATCGAAAGGCAAGTTTTGTTGGGTAACACTTCTTTAGTTCAGCAGAACGAACAGTCCTTAAGTATGAGGGTCTGCGGATTAAGGGATGGAGACGCTCGGGCAGCATTTAAAAATACTTCTATCGACATGCGAATGAATAAAAGGTTAAGGCTATTCACTCACATTGAAGCCGGAAATCAATTTGAGCAACTGAATGATGACGATTTGAAATTATTTATTCGACTCGGAAATGATTACAGTCAAAATTATTATGAATATGAAATTCCACTTAAGGTTACCCCATGGGGAAGCTCTGATCCAGGAATTGTCTGGCCAGCAACAAACGAGATTGATCTTGCTTTTGAAGAGCTTACAAATTTGAAATTAAATCGAGATAAAGCTCAAATTTCGAATTCCACGATTTATTAGGAGCAAGAGAGAAATGGAGGGGGAATAATTAAAGTATTAGGGGCACCGAATTTAGGGAATGTTCGAACGATAATGATAGGGGTTCGTAACCCCAAAAAAAGATCTTCTGGTAGCTCAGATGATGGTTTAGATAAGTGCGCTGAAGTTTGGGTTAATGAATTAAGAATGACAGATTTTGATAACCGCGGAGGCATATCTGCTTTAGCGCGTTCTAATACACAGCTTGCTGATATCGGTCAGGTTGCTTTGAGTGGAACATATAGTACAGTGGGTTTTGGATCTTTAGATATGAGTCCCCAAGAAAGAAATAAATTTTCTGCTGCTACTTATGATTTTCAAACTAATCTTGAACTTAGCCGTCTTTTACCATTTAAAACTCGGCTAAGGTTACCACTTTTCATAAATAATGCTCAAGACTGGAAAACGCCAATGTTCAACCCATTAAATCCAGATATCGAAATGGGCAAGGCGTTGCAAAATTTGAATAGTAAGGATGAACGGTCTGAACTACGAGATTTGGTCGCAGATAGAACAGTTCGCAGGGGCTTTAATTTCACTAATGTTAGATTTGACCGATCTACGGGGCAAAATCGTAATTCAAAAGTTTCTCAGGTCTCATCACCGGAAAAAGGCAATCAGGTTAATAAAGTAAGTAATAACGGGAATCAAAAAGCCAAGTTTAGAGCTCCCAATCCTTTTGATATTAGTAATTGGGCCGCGTCTTATTCATTTAGTGAGATGCTTCAAAGCGATGCAAATACTATGAAAGACGACCGTGAGGACCATAAGGCCACCTTGACATATAATTTTCAAACTACACCTTTAAACATTCAGCCATTTAAGAGAATTAAAAATAAAAACTTAGCCTTAATCAAAGATTGGAATTTTAATTTAACCCCATCAAAAATAAGTGTTCGAGGCGATTTGCTCAGGTCAATTCAAACTATGAAAATGAGAAATGTGGATAATCCACTATTTGAATTACCAGAAATGTTTAGCAAAAATTTCACTATGGATAGAAATTATAATGTTGTTTGGGACTTGAGCAAGGGTTTGAAATTTGATTATACCTCTAGAATGCGTGTTAGAGTAGATGAATTACCTGGATCAAATTCAATTGATTCTGTTAAAACATTTTTAGTCGAAAATTTAAGAAATGGGGGGCGCCCTGTAGAGTATCATCACACGATTAATACTTCATGGAATATTCCTATAAATAAATTACCATTTATGGACTTTACTCAATTTCAGTTAAGGTATACAGCTGATTATGACTGGAAAGCAAATTCTTTACTCGCTTCGATAAAATCAATTGATAGTCTAGATTTTGGAAATATAATTGAGAATTCAGGAAAGTGGAATGGAACAGCAAATCTCAACTTTGCAAATTTCTACAATAAATTCTCATGGTATAAGAAACTTAAACAAAGTGGGGGCGCAAAATCTCGCGGAGCGAGGTCAGCCATGGAGCAGAGGCTAACGGGAAATAATGCGAGGAGTTCAAATAAAGAGGAGAAGAAAAAAGACTCTTTTGGAAAGAAAATTTTGATTGCTGCTGTTGATGCGATAACATTAGTAAAGTCGATTAATTTAAGTGGCACTTTAAATACCGGGCTATACCTTCCAGGCTTTAACCCAAGGCCCGTTTTAAGTGGATTCTCTCCTTCAGATGCTATGGCGCCTGGATTAGATATGCTTTTGGGTTTACCAATTGATATCGCTACTAGAGCTGGAGATAACAGCAACTCATGGTTAATAAAAAATCCAAATCAGCCTAACAGATATTTAAAAACTGAAACAAGAAGTTTTAATGGTAGAGCTCAACTTGAGCCATTCAAAGATTTTCGGATAACTATGACAGCGAATCAGAATTATGGATCTCAAATGAGTAGTACTTTTCGTTATACAGACGGATTGGGTATAGATTCTATGTACTCTAAAGGGTTTCATCATTTTAGTCCTCAAAATATTGAAACATTTTCTACTTCTTGGCTTTCCTTAAAATCTGCTTTTGATACAAGTAGCGCTCCTGGTTATGGTAGTGCAGCTTTTGATGATTTCTTAAAAGATAGATTAGAATTTTCTCGACAATTATCCGACAGTGCTTTAAATAATATTCCAGGCTACATTCAGACTTTTGTTGGGGAACCTGACTCTTCGAGATATGGGTTTGATGGATATTCAGTTCTTCAAAGCGAAGTTTTACTGAATAGTTTTTTCTCAGCATATGGTTATCAGGATGCTCAAAGTATGAGTCATATTAATTTCAAATCGATTTTACCTATGCCAAATTGGTCAATTAATTATACGGGTTTAATGCGAATAAAGTCATTTCGAAAAGTTTTCACCGCTTTTGCAATGAGCCATAGCTATAAAAATAATTTGACGGTACAGAATATTCAAACGAATATGCTTCGTGCACAAAACATTCAAAACGACCCAGGTAATCCTTTTCCTAGAAATGCTAATCTAGATATACTTCCAAAAATGCAAATTGGGCAGGTATCAATTTCAGAATCATTTGCTCCATTAATTGGAATTGATGTTCGAACTCGGAAAAACACATCATTTAAATTCGAAGTTGGGAAACAAAGACAAATTGCACTGAGTTTGGCAAACAATCAAATTACGGAGAGTAAGGCAACGGATGTGACTTTTGGATTGGGATACATAATTCGTGATGTTCAGTTCACGATTGTTGACGAATCGGGTCAGAGAAATAATATAAAATCTAATCTTGAGTTAAAACTGGATGTCCGGATAAGCGATAATCAAACAGTTATTCGAAGAATTTTAGAGGGTTTTAATCAACCAACAGCAGGCCAAAGGCGAACAACAATAAAACTCACGGCTGATTATAGATTGAGTCGTCGTCTTGCTGCACAATTTTACTATGATCAAACAATAAGTACGTTTAAAACTTCTATGGCATTCCCCACGAATCAGTGGCAAAGTGGAATAGCTTTACGACTCAATCTTGGCAATTAATTCTATTATTATATTTGGCAACTAAATTTATTTAAAATGAATATACCTTCAGACTTGAAATACACAAAAGACCACGAATGGGTTCGCTTAGATGGAGAAATTGCAATTATTGGGATTACAGATTTTGCTCAAGGTGAATTGGGTGATATAGTTTTTATCGATATTGATTCGGAAGGAGACACCCTGAAAAAAGAAGAGATTTTTGGTTCTGTTGAAGCAGTGAAAACCGTAAGTGACTTATATGTCCCTTTGGATTGCGAAATTATTGAGGTGAACCCTCTTTTGGATGATAACCCGGAGCTTGTAAACCAAGATCCTTATCAGAAGGGTTGGATGGTAAAAGCGAAGTTAACGGATCCGAACTCGGAAAATAATTTATTGACAGCAGATCAATATTCTGAACTTGTTGGAAATTAATTTATTAATGAGAATTGGTCATCACTACTGGCTAACATTGGGATGTCTTTGGACATTCATTGTTATTTACTGTAGTTTTCTGCCAGTTGATAATCTTCCTGAGATTCTTTTCACAATAAAGGATTTTATTTTACATTTTATAGCCTATTTGCTGATTGGTTTTTTTTTTACTTTAGGGACCAGATCAATATTTCAACTTTGGATATTATTAATTATCGGTTTTTTATTGGGTTTAGGAATAGAAATATTCCAGCCTGTATTATCAATTGGACGGTTTTTTTCATTCTATGATATCCTTTCCAACACTTTTGGTTTAATTTTTGGTATCATCCTTGCTCGATTTTTAGGGAACCGTATCTTTACATCATAATACTCTCAAAATGAATAACCGAAAAACCTTCAAGGCGGACTTGGAAAATAAAAAAGGCCTTTTTTTACAAATAGGTTTGGTTTTAGCTTTAACTATTGTTTGGGGCGCTTTTGAATGGAAAACTTATGCAGATGGCCCGAATAGTTTGGGTGATTTAGATGCTTTTATTGATGACGAAGAAGTTGTCATTACGCAGAGGAACACTCCTCCTCCTCCTCCTCCTCCTCCAGCCCCTCCAGAAGTAATTACTATTGTCGATGATAAATTAGATATTGATGAATTAGAAATGGAGTCTACAGAAATAGATAATAGCGATGAAATTGACCTTATCGATGAAATTGTTGATGATGATATTTTTAATTTTGTGAATGTAGAGAGTAAGCCCATTTACCCAGGTTGTGAAGATTTTGCCACAGAAGATGAGAGATTCAATTGTTTTAATATAAAGATTCGACAATTTGTGGGAAGAAAATTCGAATTTCCGGAGATGGCCAAGCAAATGGGAATTCAGGGTAAAATATGGGTTTCTTTTATTATCGAAAAAGATGGGAGGGTTTCAGATATTACTATTGAGCGATCAGTTGACAAACTCTTAGATGACGAATCTTTGAGAGTTGTGCGTCAACTTCCAAAAATGTTACCAGCCAAAGTTGGTGGTAGACCTGTGCGTATGCGCTACAGTCTTCCTATCAATGCCAAACTTCAGTAACACGAAAGCATGTCGACTAATTCTGGCACAATGCGGTGGGGATTTTCCTTTAACAAACTGGTCGAGTTGAGAAAATTATAATCATATGACCCCTTTCTCCAATCCAAATTTAACTCCTGATGATGTAATGCAATCCGTATATCGAGCTGCGGATGCCATTATGAAGATATATAACCAAAAAGAAATTAAATCTGAGACTAAATTGGATGATAGTCCAGTGACACTTGCAGATATAAATGCACATAATATTTTATCAGAAACATTATCAAAATCAGGATGGCCCATACTCTCTGAGGAAGGAGAGCATGCAGATTTTGAAATACGAAAAATGTGGGATCTGTTTTGGGTAGTTGACCCTTTAGACGGCACTAAAGAATTCATCAAAGGGAATGGTGAGTTTACAATAAATGTGGCTCTTGTAAAGGGTGATACCCCAATTTGGGGAGTAGTTCATAGCCCTGTTTTAGATTGGACCTACGTGGGTGGTCCTGAATCTGGTTCGTACAAAAGTAAAGGTAAATTGTCGTACGACGATATAATGAATAAAGGCCAAAATCTTCCGAAAAAATTACCTGAAAAACTTACGGTTATTGCCAGCCGATCCCACGGTAGTCCAGCTACTGAATCATTGTTAAAAAAGTGGGAAAAAGAATATGGAGAAATGAATCGAATTTCTATGGGTAGTTCTCTCAAAATATGCCTGGTCGCTGAAGGAGTTGCTCATGCATATCCAAGAGCAGCGCTAACAATGGAGTGGGATACTGCTGCGGGTCACGCCATTGCTACGGGTTCAAAATGTCATATTCTTAAAATGGAGGAGTCCAATGAACAACTGACTTGGAGTTCTCCTTTAGTTTACAATAAGCAAAATCTGTTAAACCCTTTCTTTATTGTGTGTGGCTCAGAAGATCTGTGTAAACATGCGTGACATAGGAATTCTTTTGAAATTTAGGCTTGCTTTTACTGTAGTTTTTTCAGCAGCATCGGGTTACTTATTGGGGATGCCGGAATTTATTTTATATGAGTTTATTCTCCTGATTTTGGGCGGATTCGCGATCGTAGGATCGAGCAATGCCTTGAATCAAATAATGGAAATTGATACCGACGCACTAATGGATCGAACAAAATTAAGGCCATTACCCGCAGGTAGAATGAATAAGTCAGAAGCCTATTTTTGGGCTCTTAGTCTTGCTATATTAGGAACAGTTTCACTAGCTTTTTTAAATATACCAACTGCTGTATTTGGGATTATTTCAATGATGTTGTATGTTTTTGTTTATACCCCAATGAAGTCCAAATCCCCGATGGCAGTTTTAGTTGGTGCTTTTCCTGGTGCCATTCCTTTTTTATTAGGTTGGGTTGCAGTAACAGGGAATTTTGGTATCGAAGCAGGTACACTTTTTGCAATACAATTTTTATGGCAGTTCCCACATTTCTGGGCAATTGCTTGGGTCGGGTATGATGATTATGCAAAAGCAGGCTACTATTTACTTCCAAGTCGAGAAAAAGACAGTACAGCTACTTATATGAGTATCATATATACGCTATGGATGATTTTTGTCTCGATCATACCCGTTTTTGGATTAACGGGATCCTTAAAATTATCTTCTCCAGCTGCCCTAATTATTTTAGGTTTGGGAATTTATGTCCTTCGTTTAGCTATTTTTCATCATCGCAATCCCGCAGATTCTGCGGCACGTGCTTTGATGATGTCTACAATTATGTATCTCCCATTACTGCAAATAACATATGTTATTGATAAATTTTTAACTTAATCATGGATAAAGAACAAATACGAAATAAAACATCCAAACCTCTTTTATGGATTGGAATGGCAAGTATCGGGATGGCTTTTGCTGGCCTAACATCTGGTTATGTTGTCTCAAAATCCTCTCTTGTTTCTGCGGGAGCGTGGCAAACTATACCATTACCTAATGAGTTTCTGATAAGTACCATATTTATTTTAATATCAAGTGCCCTGCTCATGTTTGCTTCAAATAGATTGAAGGTCAAAATGTATAAATCATCCAATTTAATGATCTGGTTTGCATTTCTTTTTGGCTGTGCATTTCTTTACACTCAAGTCTTGGGTTGGAATGATTTAATGAAAAATCAAGGCGTTTTTTTTACCGGAGAACAAAGTCGACCTGCAGGGAGTTGGCTTTATGTCATAACATGGTTTCATTGGATGCATGCTTTAGCAGGAGTTATTGTTCTTTTGATTGCGTCAATACGGAGTTCAAAGGGTTTTTTTAAAGGGCAAAATATCCTCCAATTTAAATTATCATCTCAATTTTGGCATTTTCTAGGGTTTTTATGGATATATCTTCTTCTGTTTTTAACCTTTCTTCGTTAATTTTGTATTAATCAATAAGATTAAATTATTTAGTTTGTTTTATGGCAAAAAATACAAATAGCCAATGGTCAATCGGAGGAAATGAGCCGATGAATGCTGAATATGGGAAGATGATGATGTGGTTCTTCTTGATGTCAGACGCCCTTACTTTTTCGGGTTTTCTTACGGCGTATGCTTTCGTACGGTTTAGATTTGAAGTTCAATGGCCTGTTGCAGAAGATGTTTTCACACACTTCCCGGGCCTTCAAGGCGACCAACCGCTTCTCTATGTTGCGTTCATGACATTTGTTTTAATCATGTCATCTGTAACAATGGTTTTGGCTGTAAATGCAGGACATCTGTTAAAAAAGAATTTGACAGCTTGGTGGATGGTTGCAACTATTATAGGAGGAATTATTTTTGTAGGCAGTCAGGCTTGGGAGTGGTACCACTTTATTATTGGCGATAAAGGCGCTATTGAACTTTCCACACGCGAGGTTTTTAAGGTTGCGAATAAAGACGGTAAGGTTCTTTCGTTATCACAAGTTGTGAATGGAATGGAAAACGGACATTCGGCAAATCACGAAGAGAAATTTTCAGACAACGAGGTTATAATGTCCATTAAATCAAACGATGAATTAGTTCTTCAAGCACCAGGAAAGGACCATATACCGATGACGAGAAAAGAAACTTTAAAAGCCATAAAAAATGCCCATGTCGTTCAGGGTGCTAATATGCGTCATAATGAATATGGGAAACAACAATTTGCAAATTTTTTCTTTTTCATTACTGGCTTTCACGGCTTCCATGTGTTTTCGGGAGTAGTTCTAAATGTCTTAGTGTTTTACAATGTCATGTTAGGAACTTATGATCGCAGAAAAACTTATGGAATGGTTGAAAAAGTTGGCTTGTACTGGCACTTTGTTGATTTAGTTTGGGTTTTTGTTTTTACTTTCTTTTATCTCGTTTAATACTTTACAATTATGTCTGATCACGACTCGCCTTCAGGAACTTCATGGATTTGGAAGATATTTTGGATTTTATTGGTGATTACAACTGTTGAGGTTGTTTTAGGGATAATAAAGCCTCCAATACTTTTAACATCTGTTGCTGGAACATCTGTCTTAAATCTTATTTTTATAGGCTTGACATTGGTCAAAGCTGCATATATCGTTCAGTATTTTATGCATCTAAAATATGAGGTTAATTCACTTCGTTATGCTATTTATTTGCCAGCAATAATTTTGATTCCTTATTTGACATTTATTCTAATTTTTGAGGGACAAGCTATTTTTGAATTTTAATGAGTCCGATGACCAGAAAGCGCATTTTATTAATGGGTCTTTTGATTGTTCCGGTTTCCATGTATTTGGTTTCTATCGCGATAAGTGGCGTAGTAAACTTTAGAACATTGGAAAATTTAGGTTTCCCAGACTTTGATTCCGACTCATTAGTTTTCCGGAGTGAAAAAAATATAGCTTGGTCACCAGATTCTTCAAAGGGAAAAATAATAGTTTTGAGTTTCTTTTTTTCTTCTTGTCCAACTATTTGCCCTGCAATGAATTTTCACCTTAAAGAAGCCCATGATCGTTTATATGGTTTTAAAGATTTGACTTTTATTAGCTGCACTGTTGACCCAGAAACTGATACTCCAATTGTTTTAAATAAATACAAGGAAAATTTGGGAGTTGGTAATTCAAATAAATGGCAGTTTATCACTGGTATTTCAGAGAATTTATACGAATTGGCAAATTCATACTATTTAACCGCCTTAAAGGATTCTGAGTCCCCTGGTGGTTATTCACACTCGCAGTCAGCTGTTTTGATTGATTGGGAGGGGAATTTGAGGAGTAGAATTACTGATGAAGGAAATATATTAGGCGCATACGATTTATCCGAGGCATTTTTAATTGATCAGCTTGTAGATGATGTCAGAGTACTAGTGAAAGAGCACCGAAAAGTAAAATTGGGGCAGAAATGAAATCTCATCCAAATGACCGATTTATTGTGCCAATAATTGTTGCTCTGAGTATTGTTGTACCCATACTAGTCGCTTCATTATTTCTTTTACCTGAAAATTGGAAGATCCAATTTGGGAATGCTAATTTTAGAAGCCTTCCTTTTTTTCATGCAATTCTAAATGGTTCCACTGCAATTTTGTTAGCTGTATCCTTTGGCATGATAAAAACAAAGAAAGTAGCTTTGCATCGCCTTTCAAATATCTTAGCTTTTTCATTATCTGCAATATTTCTTTTTTCCTATGTCATCTCACATATTTCAAATCCGGACTCTTATTTTGGAGGTGAGGGCTGGGTGCGTCCTGTGTATTTTTTCATATTAATTAGTCATATTGTTTTAAGTATACCTGTTTTACCTCTTGCCATGCTTTCTATTTATAGAGGCTTGAATAATCAAATTAGTGCTCACAAAAAATTGGTGAAGTGGACCTTCCCAATATGGATGTATGTCGCTGTAACTGGTGTGCTGGTTTATATATTTATGGCTCCATACTACCCGAAATGATAAAAAAAGTTATTTTTCTACTCCTTCTAATGAATCATCTTTGGTTAAAAGGACAATGCGCTATGTGTAAGGCCACTATTGAGAGCAATGCTGAGGCAGGAGGCGCCTTAGCCGATGGTTTGAATGAAGGGATTCTTTATTTAATGGCTTTCCCTTATTTGATTATGGGTGCTATTGCGTTTGCTTGGTGGAGGCACGAAAAGAAATAGAGCTATCTTTGTACATACAATTTTTGTTCGAAATTATGTTTTTGAATTTTTCATCCACTAAAATTAAAGGTATTTTATTTTGGGTTCTTTTAATGAATTTTCACTTGAATGCGCAAGACACGCAAATCTTAAGTTTAAATGAATGTGTAGAAAGAGCTTTAGAATATAATTATGGAGTAAGACAAGCAAAAAATAATCTGATTCTTTCTAAATCCGATAATTTGGCTGCCTTGGGATCAATGATGCCTCAGCTTTCGGGAAGTTCAGGCAATGCATGGAATACGGGTTTAACAGTTGATCCGGTAACTAATATTATCGACCGAGTTCCCTTATCGTCCGCTAATGGAGGTTTGGGTTTTAGCGCTATTTTATTCGATGGGTTTCAAACATTTAATACTTGGAGACAAGCAAAGGTCAATGCATTAATAAATACATATAACTTAGAAAATACCCGTAATACAGTGGCATTAAATACAGCATCACAGTATTTATCTGTTTTGATGGCAAAAGAAGCCTTAACTATCGCCGCGGAACAACTCAGGGTAACCCAAATAGGAGTTTCACGCTTGAGAAAACTAAATGATGCAGGGGCAATTTCTCCAAATGAACTACTTTCTTTAGAAGCTCAACTTGCTCGCGATGAACAACGTGAACTTACGGCAAAAAATAATTTAATTTTATCAAAGTTGTTGCTATCTCAAGGAATGGGAATGAAAGTTGATGATTTTATCATTTCTGATTTAGGAGCTCAAGATATTGATGAACAGCCTTCTATTATTCGTATTCGGCCACAAGCAATTTATGTATCGTCTCTAAATGACCAGCCAAATATTAATGCAGCAAAATTATTGATTCAATCTGCAGATCTAGGATTAAAAGTGGCTTACGCAAGTCGATTGCCCCGCCTTACGGTAAATGGTCAAATTGCAACTTCATATTCGGACCAGGCAAGAAATATTCAAAGTGAATTACAAGTTTTAGAGTTCGGTTACTGGCTTGATGGATCGGGTAATAGTATTCCAGTATACACACAACAAAATATTCCAGTTGGGTTTGAAACTAAAAATCTACAAAATCAATTAAAAGACAATATCAGACAATACGTTGGTTTAAATTTAACTCTTCCAATTTTCAACGGGTTTCAAATATCCAACAATATTAAACGAGCAGAAATAAGTAAAATGAATGCCGAACTACAGTACCAGCAAGAATTGGATAATTATGCTCAAACTGTAGAAAGAAGTCATGCGGATGCATCGTCTGCTTGGAAGCAGTATTTGGCTGCAAAAAAAACCCTGAAAGCTGCAAAAAAAGCCTTTGAAGACGCTTCGGTTCGAAGGCAGGAAGGAACTCTCACAGTCTATGATTATTCTAATGTGCAAAACACCTATCTGGCTGCTGCTTCAGATGTTGCTAGTGCTAAATATGATGCTCATTTTAAAGCTTTTATTCTTAAGTTTTATATGAAGTCACCATTAATCAAAGCAAAAAATATAAATGAAAATGAATAAAAAAATTGGAATTGGTATTCTCGTTTTGACAGTTATTTCTGTTATCGGAATTTTTGGCAAGAAAAAAGGCTGGTGGGGAAATAAAAGTAACGTTATCGCTGTGGAGCTTGCTCCTATTGAACGGCATACAATTATTGAAACTGTCAACGCTTCCGGGAAAATACAACCTGCACTTGATGTCAAGATCTCTCCAGAAGTTTCGGGGGAGGTTATTGCTTTAAATGTTCGTGAGGGACAAAGTGTAGAAAAGAATGAGATACTCTTAAAAATAAATCCAGATATATACCAATCAATCGTTAGTCGAGCTAATGCCAGCGTTAATCTAGCAAAGTCCTCAAAGGCGCAATCAGAAGCTCAATTTCTCGAAGCTCAGCAGACCTATAAGAGAAATCAAACGCTTTATCTCCAAAAAGTATTGTCTCAAGCAGAATGGGATGCTGCAGAGAGAATTTATAAAGTTGCAGAACTTGGAGTGGAGTCTGCAAATTATCAATTAGAAAGTGCGTTAAGTTCCCTCAAAGAGGCAAGGAATAATTTGAAAAGAACAATAATAAGAGCTCCAATGAACGGCATTGTAACTGGATTAAATGTCGAGGTTGGTGAACGAGTAGTTGGAACTGCACAGATGGCAGGAACTGAGATGATGAATGTTTCTCAATTAGATGTAATGGAGGTTTTAATTGATGTTAATGAGAATGATATTGTTCGAGTAAACCTTGGGGACACAGCGATAGTTAGGGTTGATGCCTTTTTAGGACATGATTTTAAAGCAATTGTTACGGAAATAAGTATTGCCGCTAAGGGTCAGCAAATGGGTGTAAATCAAGTAACAAATTTTGAAGTTGAATTAGAAATACTTCCAGATAGTTATAAAGACCTGATAACCACTCAAAGAAAACAGCCATTACTCTCAGGAATGACAGCAACGGTGGATATTCGTACAAAAAGATCTGTGAATGCGTTGTGTGTTCCCGTTGAGGCCGTGACTACGAGAGAGGACTCCACTGACAGAAGTAAAATGTTAGAAGTTGTCTTTACTATTAGTATGGATAAGGCGAAAATGAACCTTGTTGAAACTGGAATTCAAGATGAAAAATATATTGAAATTAAATCAGGGATTGAAGATGTTAAAAAAGTTATTAGAGGACCTTTTGATGCTGTAAGTAGAAAGTTATCTGATGGAAGCAACATAATGGTTTCAGAGAAAACGAAGTTTTAAGTATTTTAAAGTGCCAAATTTCCTAATTCTGGATACATCTACGCGTTTATGTAGCGTTTCTATGGCAAATAGAGATAACATCATTTGGTCTGAATCGGAAATAAGTGAAACAGGATTTTGTCATTCAGAATATTTACATCTTCTAATTAAGAGATGCATCGAAAAAACATTTGGAAAAACAAAATCAGCAGTAAAAGAAATTTCTGCGGTGGCAGTAGCAGGAGGCCCAGGTTCATATACTGGTCTTAGAATTGGTGCATCAGCAGCAAAGGGTTTAGCTCTTCCGCTTGGTATTCCTTTAATTTCATATTCTACGCTTGAGGCTCTTGCTCATGCAAGTAAAAATTCCATATCTAGTAATCTGAAAATAGATGCATTTTGGTCGGCAATGGACGCAAGACGAAACGAGATTTACTGTTCTCTATTTTCGAATGATTTTAATCGCATAACTAAGGATTCGCCATTTGTGCTTGATGAAACCCCTATTCCAGATCTATGGTCAAATTACAAAAATGTTTATGCCAGTGGAGACGGTGTTGAAAAAGCTAAAGATTATTGGCCAACATTGATTGATAGCGGTATTAGATTCTCTGAGGCAAAACATGGAATTTCGTTGGTTTCAAATGCTTGGGAAAAAAAAGAATTTGTAAATATTGAATCTTGGACCCCAAACTATCTGAAGAAATTTAGGCCAGGTAGCCCAAAATTTGGGTTGCCGGTGAGTTAATTAATTTTTGAAGCTCATGAAATGCTGATGATTTGCAAAGATTCAAGAAAATAATCTCGAATTCACTTTTTTGAAAAATATTTATAAAACAGAGGTATTGTTTCTATGCCTTTATAGTAGTTGTCGAGACCAAAATGTTCATTAGGAGAATGTATGGCGTCGCTATCCAGCCCAAAACCCATAAGGATACTTTTTGCTTTTAATTCTTTCTCAAATAAGGCAACGATTGGAATACTTCCGCCACTTCTAACCGGAACCGCTTTTTTGCCAAATGAATCACCTAAGGCTTTTACAGCAGCAGCATATCCTCTATGATCAGTAGGGCATACATATGGCTGGCCACCGTGGTGTGGAGTGACTTTTATCTTTACAGAAGTAGGCGCTATTGATTTAAAATACTTTGTAAATAATTCTGTTATTTCTGTAGGGTCCTGATTCGGTACAAGCCTCATGGAAATCTTGGCATATGCCTTTGATGCAATTACTGTTTTTGCTCCTTCGCCTGTGTAACCTCCCCAAATCCCATTTACATCTAAACTTGGTCGTATTGAATTTCTTTCTGGAGTGCTGAACTCTTCTTCACCGTAAACATCCGCTAAATCCAAGGCATCTTTATATTCTTCTAGTGAAAAAGGAGCTTGGGCAAGTTCTTCGCGTTCCTCAGAGCTCAAGGTTAAAACTTTATCATAGAAATTCGGAATTGTAATTTTTTTCTTGTCGTCATGAAGACGTGCAATCATATTTGAAAGAATATTTATAGGATTTGCGACAGCTCCGCCGTATAGACCCGAATGTAAATCTCTATTTGGTCCTGTGACCTCCACTTCAACATAACTTAAACCTCTCAAACCTGTAGTCAGTGAAGGTATTCCAGGGCCAACCATGCCTGTGTCAGAAATTAAAATAACATCACAGGACAGGCGCTTAGTATTTTTCTTGACAAACCAAGCTAGATTTTCAGATCCTACTTCCTCTTCACCTTCTATCATGAATTTAATGTTACATGTCACATTATTTGTAGCGACCATGGTCTCAAATGCTTTTAAATGCATGAAAAATTGCCCTTTATCATCACACGCTCCCCTGGCAAAAATTGCTCCATTTAGATGAATTGGTGTCTTTCGTATTTCGGGCTTGAAGGGGTCAGATGACCATAATTCAATAGGGTCTGCTGGTTGAACATCATAATGTCCGTAGACTAAAACAGTTGGTAATTCTGGTGAAACAATATAATCTCCATATACAACAGGGTATCCCGGTGTTTCGCATACCTCAACCGAATGAGCTCCTGCATTATTTAAGAATTTTGCGGTCTTCTGTGCCGCTTTTAGAACATCCTTTTTAAAAGAAGCATCAGCACTCACACTCGGTATTGCGAGAAGCTCAAAGAGCTCATCGAGGAATCTTTTTTTGTTTTTATTTATATAATTTACCATCTAACGAATATAGGTATGCGGTAATGGATTTTCTATCTTCGGAATCTATATTACGGACGAATGAAATTATTTTTATTTAAAACTTATAAATTCATTACTCCATTTCTAATATTATTAGGAATGCATTCTCCTATTCTTGGACAAAATATTACTGTTAGCTCCACTAGCCCCAGAAATGATCCGATGTGGCTAATCCAAAATGTTTTCGTTGGTCCCAACCTTACCGTTTTTTCTCCAATAGGTCCTTTGGGAGTTCCTAAGGTTCAATCTCCTTCTGTTCAATTTGGAAAATTTAATATAAACAATGCGGCTTTTGGATTAGATTCAGGGATTGTAATCGCCACTACTGATGCTACAGATGCAATACCTGGACAATCAGGGACATTTACTAATAATACGTCAACTCCTTCTGCCAATCTATCTTCAGTTTTGAGTGCCATCGGAACAAGTGGAAATTTATATGACAAAGGGGCTATTGAATTTAGCTTTGTGGCACCTGGTGATTCTGTAAAATTTGATTATGTATTTGCCTCCAAGGAATATACCGGCTTCACATGTTCACCATTTAATGATGTCTTTGGGTTTTTTCTAATTGGCTCAGGAATAAATGGGAATCCAAATATGGATACGGTTAACTTGGCTACTATTCCAGGGACTAGTGTTCCAGTGGCTATAAATACTATTAATCAGGGATACCCATCTGGTAGTTACCCAGCATCTAATTGCCTTACAGCAAATCCAAACTATATTGCTCATTCATCTATGTACAACGCAAATTCTTCTTCCGGCATAATAAATTATCCTGGTTACACAGATGTTTTTACTGCAGCCGCTGAGGTGTCATGTGGATCTTTGTATACCATTAAATTACTAATTGCAGATGTGGTTGATGGATTATATAATTCTGCAGTTTTTCTGGGTGCAAGAAGCTTTGAGTTACCAACAATTTCGCTGACCTCCACTTTTAATAGAGGAAATACTTTCAATGATACAATAGTTGTTGAAGGTTGCAAACCTTCTTATTTATACTTGAGACGAAATGGAGCAATTAATGATACTATGACGATAAATTTCAATATTTCTGGAAATGCCATCTCTGGAATTGACTATTCTCCACTTCCTACCGCTGTCACTCTTTTGCCTGGGGTTGTATTAGATTCTATTCCGATACTGGCATTTGATGATGGAATAGTGGAGTCATTTGATACTATTCGTTTTGTTATGCAACCCGTCACAACGAATTGCGCTGTTTATCCGCCTCAGTATAAAACTTTTTTAATTGCAGATAAAATACCATTAACTGCAAGCACAACTATTACTCAGGGTAATGATACAATTTCATGCCCGGGAGATCAAGTGGTCTTAGATGGGACATATTCACCTGGACAAGGTATTGTGTATGGATGGTGGGGTACCGATACTGCAGGTCCAAGTCAATTAACGGTAACTCCATTATCAACTACAACCTATTATTACTCAGCTATTGATGAATGCATGTCTGTTGCTGTAATGGATAGTATAACTATTTATTTACAGACATATGACTCGATACAAACGATAAGTGACAATCCTTATCCAATTTGCTCCGGGGAGACAGTAGAAATATTATCAGAAGCAAAAAAGGGAACACCACCATACTCTTTCCAATGGGATAATGGACCCAATGATTCGTCTTGGACAATTACCCCTGGAAAATCAGATTGGTATTCATTTGAGGTAACTGATGGCTGCGGAGTTATAGCTCAAGATTCAGTCTGGGTTGAGATTGCTCCTTTCCCGTCAGCGGCATTCACTTATTACCCAAACCCAGGGTTTCCTTTAAATGTCGAGTTTAATAATCAGTCAAGTGATACCAATTATGTCAAATGGTATTTTGGAGATGGTAATATTTCTAATCAAGTCAATCCATTTCATTCTTATGCCCAACCAGGTAAATATCAGATGGGATTAGTAATTTCTGATTCTATTGGTTGTCAGGACTCTATTTCTTTAGAGATCGAATTAAAAATGGATTACTATGTCTATGTTCCAAACACATTTACGCCAAATGGAGATATAATTAATGACAGAATAAAAGTTGAGGCAATAGGGATAGAAGGGTTCGTTTGGCAAATTTTTAATCGTTGGGGCTTGATGGTTTTTTCGACAGACGATATTCAGGAGTCCTGGGACGGTAATATAAATGGACGGCAATCTCCGGAAGGAGTATATTCTTATAAGATTGTTTTATATCTCCCTTTTGGCGATATTAAGGAACAAACGGGAATTTTCACTCTTGTTAGATAGAGATTTCATACAATGGCTACGCACATTACACAAGTAACAAGTATTGCTTTATAAATCCATTGACGCTGAATAGCTAATTTTCTTTTGTTATAGGCAACAGTATACATTTTAATACGTTCGCTCTGCCTTCTCCATTCTAATAGAATCATAGCCATAGCCATAGGTAGAGATCTCATAAAGCCCTCCGTGGATTCAGGATATCCTGCATAAGCTAAAATTAATAGGGGAGTATAGGCCAACAAGGTTGCAATTAATGGCCCTAATACATTGGTATTCCATGATTTGTGAGAGTATAACCATAGCAATATTCCATAAATCGAAAATAATATCGATATTAAAAACTCTAGATTTAGCCATGCAGTGGTCATAGCAAAGAAGTAAAACCAAACCGCTAGTCTAATTCCATACTTACGCGCCACAGGTCTTTCTAATATTGTCCGGAATGGTCTTTGAGTTATATCTTTTTCTAAATCATAAAAGCTATTTAGGAGAGAACCTCCAGCAATTAGGAACGCTGTAGTAAATGAGGTAGCCCAAAAAATACTATTGGAAAAAATCTCTATGGTGCTTTCCCCAGGGGAAAAAAGAAAGAATTGGGCCATCGCTTGGGCGATAAAAATAAAAAGAATATGGGTCCACCTTACAAGGCTAAGAAAGGCGATTAGTCGAAATAATATTTTATTACGCCTACTCATTTATTCTAAAACCTTAGAACAACTTCAATTGAATGAGGTGATAATTCTTTTTGCGCCTTATCAAAGTTTTTTGTGAATCCTAAAATATATCCACCACCACCAGAGCCACATAATTTTAGGTAATATGAGTTGTTGTCAATCCCCTTTTGCCATAGCTCATGGAAATTATTGGGGATCATTGGGGTGAAATGCTCTAGCGCAATGCCACTTAGTGATTTTAAGTTTGTAAACAAAGGATCCCAATCTCCCTTTAAGAAAGCATGGACGCATGCATCATTATACTTTTTGAACTGATCGTTCATTACTGATCTAAAACCTTCTTCTTTAAGTTTTTCCATGAACAGATTAACCATTGGCTGCGTTTCTCCTGGATTCCCTGAATTCAGTAAAAAA
>MDSX01067760.1_pt1 | contig 35036 bp, 39 predicted proteins | sample 811141 | NCBI WGS metagenome assembly MDSX01 (sample SAMN05326642, study PRJNA326480) | marine metagenome | isolation source: seawater | place: Atlantic Ocean: South East | collected 2010
CCACAAGGAGAACCTGGTATTGGTATTAAAGGTGCTCAAGGAGACGATGGTCCTAAGGGACAACAAGGAGAGAAAGGTGCGGATTCACAAGTTCCTGGACCAAAGGGTTCAACAGGACCTGTAGGACCAAATGGAGATAGCACTGACTTTTCCGATTTAAATTCGATACATCCTATTGGTCCTTGTCCTAAAACCCCAGATATAGCAACGGGGACTTCTAATTCAATTGGTTCGGTTAAAACGTATACTGTTTCTGGATCAAAGGTTCTAGCAGGACAACCCGTATGTGTTAATTTAAATCCTAGTGGTCCAATAACTTGTAAGAGTTGTAACTCAAGTACAGATGGATCTAGTATTTTAGGAATAGCAACAAAAGATACTGAAGTCGGAAATTCCGTCGATGTATTAACAAATGGTTTTGTAACTGCTAGAAGAACTACAAAATCTTTAACAGGAACAGTTAGTAGAGACGAGTTACCTATGCTTCCTCTACATATGGGGTCTTTATTTGGTGGTGTAAGATATGGAACAGCCTCAGGAGGTGTTAGTTCAAGTTATACGGATCCACATCTTGTATTATTAAACGGAACAATAAATGTACAAGACGACAATGGGAACACAATATTATCGGATGGAGAAAATAAATTAGAAGAGCCAATTGGAGATGGAAATTATTCAAACAATGTAAATTATTCCGCACAATTTGATGCTGGAGTAGATAAGGTTATTATGATGAAAACGAATAGTTTCGAATTTGAAGGCACTAACAGTATTTTGAATGATCATTTAAGAATTGAATGGTCTAATGACGGTTCTAATTGGTCTAAATTAAATAATACAGTTGCTCCAGATATTTCAAAATGGATGTATTATGTAGATAATCCAATAATATTGGGTTCGCAAAGTATATCTTCAAATGATATTGGAGGAAATAATAATCAAGGTGCTGTACCAGTAAATGTTTCTGGAAGTGATGCCCAAGCATATGTATTTCCACTAAATTCAAATTCAACAAATGTAGAATTAAATGTATATAGAACTATAAATGCTAGATTTATAAAATTAATCTTTAGATCTAGCCCGAGCACAAATGGTGATGGATGGAATTTAGATATAGCTAGTGCAACAATTACTTCATCAGGGACGGAAACTAGTTTACCCAATGAAGATGTGGGAAATAGACTTTATTTAGATAAAACGGATTACACAAAAGTAGCAGAAAGCGGTGATGTTAGTATTGGATTTATAGCGGCAGTAAATGTAGAAAATAATTCTATTTATATGCGCTCTTTAGATTTTTCAGTTTATGATGGAGCAATTGGACCAAGAGGACCGGCTGGAGCAGTTGGACCAGCTTCTACTGTTGCAGGACCTCGTGGAGCTCAAGGTGAAGATGGTATAGGTGTTAAAGGGGCACAAGGACCTCAGGGACCAATAGGAATTGGTATTAAAGGGGCTCAAGGAGAAGATGGTCCCAAAGGACAACAAGGAGAACCGGGTATTGGTATTAAAGGGGCTCAAGGTGAAACTGGAAATCCTTTTACAAACGCCGCTTTATGGGATACGGTGTCTAGTACAACCACTCCAACTATAGGAAAATTCTCATTAGATGGAGAAAATAAAAGTTTCGTTTTTAATCCAACAAGTAAAAATAATATTGATATGTTAAATTGGGGTCTATCTCTCGCTCCTGGAGATACCTTAACTTTTACAAATACTAGTGACCCTAATCAATACGGTATATTTGAAGTAGAATCATTATTTACATCTTTAGGTGGATTAGACCCTTATCATGGTACAGTAAAATATAAAATAGGTTCTATTACAACTTTATCCAATAGTGTTGGTGAAACATATAAAATCTCAAGAAATGGTCCTATTGGACCAGAGGGTTCACAAGGAGATAATGGTCCTAAGGGCCAACAAGGAGAAAAAGGTGACCCAGGTGTTGGTCTTAAGGGGGCTCAGGGAGAAAATGGACCAAAAGGCGCTACAGGTGCTGATGGTAATTTCGGTGGTGCTACTTTTGATTATACTTTTGGAGGTGTATTAGGAACTTCGCCACAGATATCACCTCTAACTGCTGGTTCAGTATTGGGATTTGGGACTAGTTCAGGTAGTTCTCAGCAAAATACCATATCATTTTTACAAATTTCAACAAAAGATGACGATGGAAATGATGTAAATTCATTTATGGATAGTCTGGCGTTAGTTCAAAATAGTATTAAGGGGCATGTATTAATGGCTAGAAAAGGAGATACTTCTAAGTTTTTCATGTTTTCTATATTGTCTATCACAGAAAATTCAAATTCTGAAAGTTTTATTATTGATGTAACTTTATTAAGTGAGAGCGAACCAAATCCATTTGGAACAACTGCTCCCAACAATGATGTTATATTAAGTTTTTCTATGGTAGGAACAAAGGGTGATAAAGGCGATAGAGGTGATCCAGGTATTGGTATTAAAGGACCACAAGGTGAAGATGGTCCTAAGGGCCAACAAGGAGAAAAAGGTGATCCGGGTATAGGTATTAAAGGACCTCAAGGAGAACGAGGGCCTCCTTCGGTAGAACCAGGTCCAAAGGGAGCTCAAGGAGAACCAGGAATTGGAATTAAAGGTGACAAAGGAGAACAAGGAGATAGAGGTCCAATTGGAGCACAAGGCTTGAAGGGGGACGCAGGACCTGCGGGAACGGCTAGTTCAACATTAAAAGCACAATGGGATCAAGATTTAATCACATCGTCTACATCTCCTTATACAGGCAATATAATTCTTAATGAAAATACTGTTTTAGATGGAGATTTATTTGAAATAGTGGAAAAAACAGGATTTCGTGGAGTAAGAATAAAACAAAATGCTAATGTATTAATATCAATTATGGCTCCAGTAAGGAATAATACAGGCACTATTGGCGCTCCCTTTGAAGCATCACTTATTGTACAGGTATTTACCCTTCATATTAATAAATATGCCAATGAAACTGCTTTAGATAATAATATTTCAGATAAAGAAATACTAGGCGATACTGGTATGACATATTACATCCCATCGCAACAGGTTACACAAACAGACATAGATATAATACATAAATTTACCGCTGGAGAGATTATTGGAATAAATTATAACATCGTGAAACCATTATCAGCCAATTCCATAGGCACTACTATATTTCCAGGACATTTATCTATGGTTAATTTGAATGGAGGTGATATGGGGCCAAAGGGAGATCAGGGCCTTAGAGGACCTCAAGGAGATGAAGGTCCTAGAGGCCAACAGGGTAATGATTCAAATGTTCCTGGTCCTAAGGGAGAACAAGGTGCTATCGGTCCAAAAGGAGCACAAGGAGATAAAGGTGATCCTGGATTTGGTCTTCCTGGTCCAAAAGGAGCCCAAGGAGAAAAAGGTGATCCTGGATTTGGACTAAAAGGAGCACAAGGAGATAAAGGTGATCCTGGATTTGGTCTTCCTGGTCCAAAGGGAGCACAAGGAGATAAAGGTGACCCTGGATTTGGACTTCCGGGTCTAAAAGGAGCACAAGGGGAAGATGGTCCAAAGGGAGCACAAGGAAATAAAGGTGACCCTGGATTTGGACTTCCTGGTGTAAAAGGAGCACAGGGGGAAAAAGGTGATCCGGGAACTCCTTCTAATACTCCTGGTCCAAAAGGAGCACAAGGAGAAGATGGGGCAGACGGATATTTATTTCCAAGGTATAATTGGAATGTTGGTAATGGGGGTTATGGACAATTTTCCGGTGGAGGATTTGTTTCTAGAACTAATAGTGGATATACATCATCTAAGGTATCTACTGTAGAAATTTGGCTTAATTTGAAAGATATAGATGGGAATATTATTGGCGAAGGACCTTCTACAGCGAATGGAGTTCCAGCTTCGGGATGGTATGGATTGTTTCAAACAAACGACACACTTATTATTAGAGGAAACACTGATAACTTTAATGACGTGTCTACATACAAATTAACAGAGCCACCTATATGGCAGTATGTTCCATCTTATACAAGTTATATTATATTAAAGGTTCAATTTGTTTCTATGGGCAGTGCAACCCCATCATGGGTTGCGGGTAGAACATATGATGTAGTTCCATATGCGAATATAGAAGCGTGGAGATATTCGGGAGCACAAGGTGCTATCGGTCCAAAAGGAGCACAAGGAGATAAAGGTGATCCAGGATTTGGGCTTCCTGGTCCAAAAGGAGCTCAAGGAGAAAAAGGTGACCCAGGAACTCCTTCTAATGTTGCTGGTCCAAAAGGAGCTCAAGGAGAAAAAGGTAATCCAGGAAATCCTTCTAATGTTCCTGGTCCAAAGGGAGCTCAAGGAGAAAAAGGTAATCCAGGAAATCCTTCTACTACTCCCGGTCCAAAAGGAGCTCAAGGAGAAAAAGGTAATCCAGGAACTCCTTCTAATGTTCCTGGTCCAAAAGGAGCTCAAGGAGAAAAAGGTAATCCAGGAACTCCTTCTAATGTTCCTGGTCCAAAAGGAGCCCAAGGAGAAAAAGGTGATCCGGGAACTGGTGGAGACATACCAACCAATCTTAATATTAAGGGAGCATTATCTGTTGGAACGAGCGACCCTGGTTTTGGACTTAATGGAGACATTAGAGCTAAAAATAACATTACTGCTTATTTTTCATCAGATAGAAGATTAAAAGAAAACATTAAGGTTATAGAAACACCATTAAACAAAATAACATCTATTAATGGTGTAACTTTTGACTGGACTAACGAATTTATTGAAAAGAATGGTGGTGAAGATAATTACTTTATGAGAAAAAATGACGTAGGTGTTATAGCACAGGAAGTATTACAAATTATGCCGGAAGTTGTAGCAGAAAGAACAGATGGTTATTTAGCTGTTAAATATGAAAGATTAATCCCTTTACTTATTGAAGCCATTAAATCACTTCATGATAAAGTAGAAAAATTAGAGAATAAATTAGAAGATTTAAAAAATAAATAATATATATAATGTCGGTAGCAATAAATGATAGTGGTGAATTATCCTTTCTTTCATTAAATAGATATTTAGGAGCTAATGATTTGAACCAACTACAATTATCGGGTGTTTTTGGAGCTCCTAATTTTTCACTTAATCAAATTTTTTTTTCAACTGTTGGTTCTGATCCCCCGGCAGCACCAATTAATCAACTATCTCTTTCTCAATTAAGAGGTAAAACTTTTGGCATATATAGTGATGTTGTTCGTAGCATATTATTCCAAGATACTTATACAAATGCATCAACAACCCCTAATGGTGAATTGCCCATACCAACAATACCAATATTTTTCGGATATTTTGGATTTGGAAATTCCGGAGTATTAAATCCATCAAATAAGGGATTTCCTATAGCGATTACCATCGAAAGTTTGCAGTATCTAGATATAACTGTATCTATTAAAACCGGAGACGGGTTTCAATGGGATACTGTTCCAATTACTGGTGTAACAACTACAATTATTACAACAACAGCTGATGCTATAAGAATATTAGGAGGTCGATCGTCTCAAGACACAATAATACAACTAACTGTTGCGCCGTGTTTAAAACAAAGTGGTTCAGGTGGACTAGGAAGACATAAGATAAATATAACTCTTACAGCAGATGATGGTATAAAACCTCCTGATGACCCACCGCCTAAAATCCCGGGAGATGATGGAATAGGCGATGATGACCTTCCACCAGGAATAATTGAACCATAAATTATTTAATATTAATTACTTAAAAAATTAGACATAATTAATATTAAATGAGTAAAAAAATCAACTGTCCTTATTTAGTAATAGATAATTTTTATAATGATCCGGATAAAATTCGTGAATTTGTTTTAAAACAAGAATTTAAAATTCGGGGTAATTATCCAGGTCAAAGAACATTATCTTTTGCTAGTGAAAATATAAAAAAAACTATACAAGAATATATTTATCCATTTGCGGGAAAAATAATAAAATTCCCTATAAATCAAACTGAAAAAAATTATAACGGTGCGTTTCAATATACAACTTCTCGCGATAGATCTTGGATACATAATGATGGATGGAATAATTGGGCAGCAGTTTTATATTTAACTCCAAATGCTCCAGTAACATCAGGGACAGGATTTTATAAATATGAAGATGGAACAAGATATTCAACCGAAGTGGATGAAGATTTGGAGGAAGATATCGGAAATTATTGTCAAGATATAACTAAATGGACGTTAGTTGATAAAGTAGGAAATGTATTTAATAGAATGGTTATTTTTAATAGCAAACATTATCACTGTAGTTTAGATTATTTCGGGACAAATAAAGAAAATGGTAGGCTTTTTCAAGTATTTTTTTTTAGTACAGAAAATAAAAACTCGTAGTATAATTTATATGATTAGACTTCCTGAAGATATAGTGAAAGAAATTTTATCTTATGTTATAGTTTGTGGTAAAAATAGTAATTATATTTTTAATAAAGAAAGTTATAATTACTTTAAAATGAAAAAATTTAATAATTGTTGTCCTATTATTGCTCTAGGTAAACGTATTTGTAAAAACTGTTGTAAAAAAGAACTTAAATATTTTCAGATGATTTCTATGAATTGTGCCTATTATTAATTATTATTTTCTAAATATTCAGCCCAACTTTGTTTTGTACCTCCATCATATGAAAAGGCATAATTATTTTCAATTAACCAATTTGTAATAGAAGTATTATCAATCAATATATCTACTAAAAGTCTTCCATATTTGTCAAATTTTCCGCACTTAATTTGGACCATTTTATCTAATATTTTATTTCTTAGTTTATCTCTTACCATAATGCCCATTTCTTTTTCTTTTTTATTACGTGTTCTCAGTTCTGGTGTATCTACTCCTTGTATTCTACAATTAAATCTGTAAAACTTTCCAAACATTTTCATTACAACTTTAACGGTATCACCATCATAAACATTTACTACTTTTCCTTCATGAGTTTCTCCCTCAAACCCAAACATAGGAACATCATTATTTACACTATCCCAATTCATACTCTCTACATTACATAGAGAAAAACATGAAAATATTGACTTCAAGTATCTAGACATCTTTTAACAAATAAAATAATTATATTTCTATATTCTTATTTTATTTAATAATTCAATTTATTTTTTCTGTAACAGTTAATGAAATTCCCTTATCATTTAATTCATCAAAAGAAACACTTTTTAAAATAATTTCTTCTTTTACTTCTTCTTTCATTATTTTAATTTTTTCATTTGTATTAAATAAATTATCTGGAATGATTGGTTTTGGAAAATAAAAATCTTCAAAATTTATTTTTTCTTGAACTAACAAATCATTGTCTATTTTTCTAATATATTTTTCATAAAAACCAAAGTTTTTTATTATTAATCTTGCGATATTTTTTGGTATTTTTTTATTTTTAAATAATCTTTTAAACGCATTAATAGAATAACTATACTCTCCTGTATAATAAGGAATTATAGTAAGTTCGAAATCTAATTTCCAATCGTGAACCGCAGAAACTAAAAATAACTTACCGGAATTAATATTAACCGGTTTCAATTGTTTATATAAAGATAGAGCCGTTTTCCTTTTTCCTTGTTTTCTATAATGTACAATCATTTCATAAAAGCATTCATATCTTGAATTATCATATTCATAACTCAATAAATAATAATAAAATGCTTCTTCTGTATTTCCTAATTTACGCAATAAATTTCCAATATTATAACAACTCATATATTTCTCCTGGTCCCATCCACCAACTTCAAGTCTTTTTTTATACCATTTTATTGCTTCTTCGTGCATTTTACCAGTGTCTTTATATGACTGAGCTAAATAGAATATTGAACGTGGATCATTAGGATGATCTTCCAAATATTCTAATAGTAATTTAGCATCCCTCAAGTATTTTTCTTCATTTGTTACATCATGAGATTTAGCACCACCACCGGCGTATGATTTAATATGTACAATATCTTTATCTATATTATCTCTTGTATAAGGCTTAGAATTCGATATATAATTATGAACGGGACCTTTCCATTTCCATCCAATATCATTATTATTATTTATTCTAATCAAATGTGGATTGTAATAATCAATGCTTCCATAAATTCTTTTAATATTATAACAATCTTTAGTTAAATTATTAAACAGTTCTAAATCTTTAAAATACAGTTCTTCGTCGGCATCAATCCATAATAAATAATCTGCTTTATATTTACTATTTATTAAGGAATCTAATGCTTTTTGTCTATTATACCCGAAATTTTTCCATTTTTCGTGATGTATTTCTCCTGAAATATCGTAATTTCCTAATATTTCTTTTATTTTTTCTGGAGTTCCATCTGTTGAACCTGTATCATGAATAACATAATAGTCTATTACTTGATAAAGACTTTTAAATAATCTTTCTAGATTTTTTGTTTCATTTTTAACTATCATATTTAAGCAAATAGTTTTTTTCATTATAAATATTATTTTTTCTATTTTTTAAATATTTATATATATTAATATATAATGGCTTTTACACGATTTAATTATGACGAATGTAGAACTAAGAAGAAATTACAACAACAAACAGGTCCAAGTAGATATATATTGAATGTTCCAGGTAATGGTTCAACGCCTTGCTATATGGATGATCCTCAAGTACGATTGCAAAAATGGGGCGCTAATTTAAAATCAGTTGTAAATGGTGGGCCAATTGATATTGATAGTGATTTAACTGGTAGAAATAGAAAGCTTACGAAATATTGTTCCAAATCCCAATATAAGGGCGAAAATCAATTAAATATTCAAGATATAAAATATCCTGTTTGTAACCAATCTGTTACAGACCAATCTAGAGTAACACATCCAGCGTGGATGTATAGAGCTTTGCCTCAAAATAGAGAATATCCTTTGTTTTTAAATCCACAAGAAAATGTTTGTTTACGTTTTCATAATAATTTGAACACCCGCCTTTTAGAAAGAGATAATTTTATTCCAAAAATTCCATGTTTAAAAGAGAAATAAATATGTATTTTGTTTAATAAAATATATATTACATATATATAAATGGCTGAAGTTGCTATACCTATCGCAGTTTTGGGAGCGATGTACATTATATCTAATAAAAGTGGTAATAAGAAGGAAAACTATCAAAATATTAATACTATGCTTCCAAATACAAAACCTATTGTTAAAAACTTTCCAAAAAAAAATCGAGATGATTTATTAAATCAAACAAATGTCCAAACTTATAGTGGTTATAAAACTTCTAACGAAGCATTATATCAACCTACAGGCTATAAAAAGGCATTAAAAAATAATGGGAAAAATTCGAATTTTGAATCTCTTACAGGTAATGTTGTTAATTCTGGAAGTTTAGAACATAATAATATGGTTCCTTTTTTTGGTTCAAAAGTAACACAATCTAACGATATTAAAGGTTATGAGGGATTATTAGATACTTATACTGGTTCTGGAAATAATTCTGTGAAAAAACAAGGAATTGCTCCATTATTTAAGCCCGAATCCGGTCTTACTTACGTTAATGGTGCCCCAAATACCACAGAACTCGTTGCTGAAAGAATGAAATCCCAATTAACAGCTAAAATGAATAATGTTAAACCATGGCAGGAAATACAAGTTGGGCCTGGTTTAGGAAAAGGATTTAGTAGCAAAGGTTCTGGTGGTTTCAATTCCGGAATGGAACAACGTTCCAAATATATGCCCAAAACGGTTGATCAATTAAGATCTTCTACTAATCCTAAGGTTACGTATGGTGGGCAAATTCTAGGTGCTTATAAAGGAAATGCTAACGCACCCAATAAAGCTATGGTAGGAAAAGTTGAAAAAAATAGACCTGATAGACATTATGTAAATTCCGCTGATAGATGGCTAACTACTACAGGTCAGGAAAAAGCACAGACGGCTCGAGCTGCCGTTGTATTACAGCCTGAAAATAGAACTACCACTACTCGTGAATATTTTGGTAACGCCAATGACCGCGAAGGTGAAGGAACATATCAACCTGGTCATTACAGAGGAACACATAAACAACAACTTAAAAGTGAAAATGTTGGTGGTGCAAGTGATACTGGTGCATGGGGTGCTACTCCACAAGATTATGGAAAAAAAGGTTATAAAGCCAGAACCAATGCTAGAACTTTTACTTCCGAAAGAACTCAACTTGGTGCCGCTGGAGCATTAGTTAATGCTTTAACTGCTCCTTTAATGGATATGTTAAGACCCTCACGTAAGGAAAATGTTATTGGTAATATGAGACCAATGGGTAATGCTTCAGGTAGATCAGGTGTAATGAATGAACCTGTATGGAACCCCAATGATACACCTTCTCATACTATTAGAGAACAAACCGAAAATACTAAACATATGCTTATGGGTGGTGCCAACGAAGTTGATGGTTACAAGATCTTAAATATGTATGCTGTAGAACAACAGCGACAAACTACAAATAATCCCAATGTTAATAGTTATAGTGCTGCTAACGGAACGTCTCGCGCTAGAGTTGTTGATGCTGATTACAATGCTCATCTAAATACTAGTAAACAAATTGTTAGTAGAGTTGATAGATATAATATTGGTAATTCTTCATTAGCTTCACACGCACAAAATATTACTACATACTCGAATACTGCTACTAAACCAGATGAATTATACGGTAATAATTTTACCAAATCTATTCCTTCTATGGAAACACACGGACGTGTTGCTGGTAAAAACACCAGAAGTTTCTCTGTTGATTGTGCTAGAAATACCCCTGCTATGATGAATGCTTTCAATCAAAATCCTTATACTCAACCTCTTAATAGTTGGGCTTAAATAATTTTATTTATATTTGTAATAAAATTATTTCATTAAAAATTCAATTAACCATATTGGAATTAAATAAACTACAGCATTCATATTCATCAAAGATAAAATAAATGAAATCCCTAATGCTAAGTATATAAACCATTTGGGTATTTTTATATAATGACGCAAAATCAATACAAAAATTAATGCAAAAATCGCAACTCTTCCAAAAGGACATATACGTAATCCATAATCGTCTCCTACTAAATGTTCGAACCACCAACCGGTTGGACTACGTAACACATTAAAATCTATAGTAGTCTTAAAAAATAAAAACATAAATATTAAATAAACAGTTTCATATAACGAAATTTTTAATGAAGGCATATATAATATATATATTTATAATATATATAATGAGTTCTACTCAGCTTAGCCTTCGACAAAACACAAATGAGAGTGACGATGGGATTATTCTTCGTCAACGCACAGGATCAACTATATTAGACGAAGCATCGGAGGCAGGAATTGTTGTTCCAATTACTAATAATATTACACAAGAAGATTTTTCAAAATTAGAAGTATTTGTTGAATTGACGAAAAATAACACGCGTTCTGGTGCCGGATCTTTAACGATGATTGTTCAAAATGATAAATATAATGAATTAGAATTTCACAGGACTACTAGATACAGTGAATTAAAGACCTTGGCGGGTTTAATTAATATGAAGAAGGTTGAGAAGTTGGCGTTGGCATTTCCTAGTTCTTTTTGTGATAAGACATCAACGCTTACAGAGAAATGCACGATTGCACGAACATACAATATTCAACAATATTTTATTAATGTTATAAATGTTTATGGTTATGATGGGTGGGAAGAAAACGACAAATTTTTAGAATTTTTACAAGAAAAAAATAAATGGAGAGTTCAAGAAAGAAAGAGCAGATCCCGAGGAGGTGGGAAGAAAACAAGAAAACGCAATAGAAAGAGAAAAGGAGGGAAAAAGACGAGTAAAAGAAAGAGAAAAGGAAAGAGAAAAACCCGAAAAAGGAAAAAAAGTCTTAAAAAAAGACGCAGGGGAAGAAAGAGAACAAAAAGGAGAAGATAAATAATTTTTAAATAATTATAGTTAGAGATAATTCAATTATAATTATTATATGTCTTTGACTATACATGAAAACATTCATAATAAATTAAATTTTTTCATAAAAGAAAATAAGGTCCCTCATATTATATTACACGGTCCATCGGGAAGCGGTAAAAGAAATATTTTAAATGGATTTATAAATGATATATATGAAAACGATAAACAGAAATTAACCCAATATGTTATGCATGTAAATTGTGCCCATAGTAAAGGTATTCGTTTTATCCGGGATGAATTAAAATTTTTTGCGAAAACAAATATACACAATAAAAATAATAATTTATTCAAAAGTATTGTATTATTTAACGCAGATCAGTTAACAATAGATGCTCAATCGGCATTAAGAAGATGTATAGAGCAATTTTCACATACTACACGTTTTTTTATTTTGGTTAATAATGTAAATAGGTTACTTAAGCCAATTTTATCAAGATTTTGCAATATCTATATACCTATACCAAATATAAATGGTTCGCCTATCAGTTTATATGAACATTTTAAAGAGCATTTAAGTAATAATAATTTTATTTTAAAGAGAAAAAAATGGCTAAGAAAAAAATTAGAAACAAAAAAAAATTTTAAGGATATAAAATCTTGTATTGCTTTAACAGAAATATTATATCAGAAATCTTTTAATAGTATAGATATTATAAAAACGTTAGAAGGTCCTTCCTTTAAAAAAGAAAATAAATATTTATTTTTGATTTATTTTGATAAGATACGTTCGCAATTTAGAGATGAACAATTATTAATGCTAACTATTTTAAATTTATTCTTTTTGCGGAAAAACTTAAATTTAGAAAATATATTAGAAATGTAAATGGATGATTATAATGTAAATGTGTTATCTGAGGCAAAAAGCGAATATTCTTCTAGATTAGTTAGTACGTTGACCCCTTTACTTATTCAAGGTATTAAATCTATTTTTAACGAAGCAGTAAATTTATGTAAAGATAATGATGAAACTGAAAAATATTTAATGACATTTCAAAATTTTCTTTCACGTGTTCCAAAATGGAATGATACAATCGTCACTGAAGAAACAAAAAGAATTGTAGAAGCTTCTAATTGTCCTTATTTAGAAGACTTATTAACTTGTGTTCATATTACACAATTAAAAATACTTACATCTATTCGTGTATCACAAAAACAAAAGAAGATTGATTTAGATATCCCAAAGTTAAATGTATTTATACATAAATGTTATATTTCATTTGCAAGAAAATTATATTCAAATGTTTATTTATTTGAAACACAAATACCCGCTTTACAACATCAAAAAAATATGAGAGAATGTGAACTTATAAGTTATGAGTGTGTTTTAGGAGTCATTAGAGACAGTATGCCTGTTGAAAGTATTTTACGTGCTTATATCGATGAAACTGTAGATGAAGAGGTAATAGAAGAAACATTGGAGAAAAATGTAGAAGAAGCTGTAGCAAAACAAATGGAAGAGACAACCACACAAGAATTACTTGATAAAGCAAATAAAAAGGAAGAAACTGAAATTAATGTTAGTAAAACAGATAAACCAGAAATTGTTAAAAACAGTGAAACAGTTAAAAAAGAAACTGATAGTAATGCGTCAAATAATACAGCAGAGACGGTAATTGAAAAATCAGGTTCAACTGATCATAATATTAAATTAACAATTAAAACAGAAAAGGATGAAGCTATTGAAAAATTTAAACCTGTTTCAGATACATCGACTATCGAAAACGAAAAAGAATTATCTACAGAACCAAAAATAGAGGTTGCTCCTGGTAAATTAACTTTTAATGATATGGATAGTGTATTGGACATGGGAACAAATAAATCAAGTGAAATCAATGCCCCAAAAACGTTAGAACGTTTAGAAAAAATAAGTAATGAACAAAATCAAAAACGCAAAGAAGAAGAAGCCGAATACGATGATGATGATGAAGAAGAAAGTATTAAGATTTTGGACGACGCTAAACTTAATTTAGATAGTCTAGATGTTCATGATTTAAATACCAAATTAGATTTGACACCCGATCCTATTTTGGATGATATTGAAGTATTAGCATAAACTATTAATGCGTATTTTTATATAATTATTAATGAAAAATTATATAAATGACTAATTCTATGATTGCCGGTTTAGCTATTTCAGTTAGTTACTTAATATTTAAATTTATTGAAATGCGATTTGTTTTAAAAGAAAATAAACCCTTAAAAATTTTAGTTCGTGATACAGTTTTGGTTTATTTGAGTGTTATACTTGGTAATTTTGTTATTTCACAAATAGGTGAAACAAATATTACCTCTTCATTACCTGAAGTTTTTACGAATGATCCAGGTTTTTAATTATAATTTAAATAATTTAAACATACTATTTATATTATATATAATGGAAAAGTTAGCACTTACTTGTAGAGTATTATATGATAAAGATTGGTTAGATAACATTAAGTTATGTAAAGACGGGCAAATAAAACCAGTTATTAAATATGAAAGTATTCATGATTGGATGGCAAAAATGAATGAGTTTCAGGTAAATTTAAAAAAATTTCTAGACGAACAATTGGATAATGAAGATATTTACAATGAATTAAAGGAAAATATGGATTGGTTGAACGATGAACACGTATTTATAAAAAATTTTATAAATTTTATGAATAAATCTTGTTTATACATGACTGAAAATAAATATAAATATTGGTCATTAGATAATGCACGTGTATCTACTTCCGCTATTAAAGGTGCATTAAAAGGTTTTTATTATTCTACAGAATATATACACAAAATTACAAAGGATAAAATTTGTAATATTATTATATCGATTATATTTGGAATGTTTGGAACACAAGATAGTTATCCAGGTATTTTTGATAAAATCAGTTATATGAAATGTTTTATGTGTAAAAAATATAAAAATGAAGTTGTTACACTGGGTCCACAAGGAGAGGAAATTTGTCTAGAATGTTGTAAACAAAAAGTTTAAATCATTGATTCCATATTATCAATATTAATAATTTTTCCTTTCTTTATCTTCTTTTTTGAAGATTTATACTTTAAAAAAATAGGGTTTGTTAATTGAGTTTCAGGAATATGATTATGAACAGTACGGACAATCATTTTGTATAGTTTAAAATCTGGATACCGTTCTTCTCCATTATTTTTATATAATATATTCCTATTTTTATCATCTTTTGTCCATTTTATAATCAACTTTGCTATCGGATTTTTTATTTTTTTTTCATTTTCAATATCATCTACAAAAAAATCATATAATGAACAAGCTAATCTACATAAATCAAAACTTTTATTCGGTTTCAACCTTGGTTTATTTTCATTAAAATAAGGCTCAAAATTATATTGTGTAGCTGCGTCGCCTTTTGGATGATAACTATCACTACAAATTGTCTTCCCATTAAAACTATATATTGCTCTACCAAAATCTATTATTTTATAAATTTTACCATAAGTAGGAACCCTATAATATACATTATTGTATTTATAATTAATAAATGTTCTTTCTGTTTTCTGATACATTATATTATTTGTATGTAAATCATTATGGGTAAAATCGAAAATTTTTTGGTAAGTAATTAACGTCATTATTATTTGAAACAAACAAGATGCCCATTCTCTACTATTTAGACTTTCAGTTTTATTACTGTCTTCTTCGTCGTTTAATAAATAATCAAGTGTATTATCCATTTTTTCAAGACAAATTATTTGAACTGGAAAATTATTGATTAACGCATATATATTTTCCTCTGATAAACTTGAATAATCACTAATCTGTGAATTTTCACAACTTTCGATGCTATCTTCTTCGCTATCTTCCTCACTTTCTTCTTCTTTATCTTCTTCATTTGATGTATTACTTGTTCGAGATGAACAAGTTGAATTTGTGCGCTTCTCACTTTTATTACCGTTTTCTTCATTATTTATAACACAATATTCTTCTTTTAGTTCATTGTCGTGTTTTTCTAAGTTTTTTTCTGTTAATTTAAATACCCCATTCATAAAGTTATTATCAATCGACTGAATATCTAAATTTACTTCTTCATTTTCTAATACTATTTTTTTCCTGTAATTTCTAGTGTCTCCTTCTAATAATCTTTCCTGATCTACGTCATCTACGTCAAATAATTTATTTTTTTGTTTGTGAAAAAAATCAGAATCAAATAAATATTCCAAGTCATCATAAACATTTAATTTTAATTTATTTTTGATGCCTAAAAATGACCCATAAAAATCTAATCCATGTATAAATCCACCATTATTATATAATTGACTTGTCAAATATGAGAAAAAACTATCTACATATGCCGAGTTATTTTGATCCAATACTTTTTCGTGAATATTTGTGTTATTGTTTAATCTAGGCAATGATGTTAGTTTTTCTTTTGTTATATTTTTATATTTACCAACCATAAATTTAACAGGATCTAATAATGGGCTAAATTTGAAGAATGAATCAGTAGTCATTTTATTATTGCTATTATCTAAGCAAGTAATTTTAAAGGTATTATTTGTATATTGTTTAACAATAGAATTTATCCTATTTTTATGATTCAAATTGATAGAGTTATAATTTTTTTCATCTAAATTAAAGTAATTTTCATACAAAGGAACATAATTTTGGACATTTTGAAAATCATTTTTTTCTAAATGTTGAAAAATAGTCGAGTTATTATTTTTATTATAATAAATACTGAACATTAATTCATATGTATAATATTTTTTATAGTTTTAAACTAATTCTTGCGTTATTATATTAAAAAAATTATTCACTTATTTAATATAATGAATTTAGAACTAAAAAAGTTTGATATGAAAAAAATTACATTTAAACCAAATGAAAATCAAGGACCTGTTATTGTATTAATTGGTCGTCGTGATACTGGTAAAAGTTTCTTAGTAAGAGATTTATTATATTATCATCAAGATATTCCTATTGGTACTGTTATATCAGGAACTGAGGCTGGAAATGGTTTTTATGGTAAAATGGTTCCCAAACTTTTTATTCACGATGAATATAATAGTGCTATCATTGAAAATATATTAAAAAGACAAAAAATGGTTGTTAGACAATTAAAAAAAGAAACTGAAGCTTATGGTCGTTCTACTATTGACCCAAGAACATTTGTTATATTAGATGATTGTTTATATGATAACACTTGGGCTCGTGATAAACTTATGAGATTATTATTCATGAATGGAAGACATTGGAAACTTATGCTTGTTATTACTATGCAATACCCTTTAGGAGTTCCTCCTAATTTAAGAACAAATATAGATTATACATTTATTCTTAGAGAACCTTATATTGCTAACAGAAAGAGAATTTATGAAAATTTTGCTGGTATGTTTCCTACTTTTGAAAGTTTCTGTCAAGTGATGGATCAATGTACCGAGAATTATGAATGTCTTGTCGTATCAAACAATGCTAAATCTAATAAACTTGAAGACCAAATATTCTGGTATAAGGCTACAGGTCACGGAGACTTTAGATTGGGTTCCAAGGAATTTTGGGATATGAGTAAAGATATTGGCTCTGATGACGATGAAGACAATCAATTCGACCCAAAAGCTGGTCGAAAAGGTCCCTCTATTAATGTTAAAAAATCAAAATGGTAATGTTTATTTTTTCTGTAGAAAGTTTGTTTAATAAAAATTTGGAGAGAAAAATATATAAATCTTGAAAAAAAATTTTATATATTTTATTATTTTTAAAATACCAATGGACACCCATTTTCATCTAACACGCTACCAGGGGTAGCCATTTGAATTATACCTGATATATAAAATCCTAATAATACCATTAACCATACACAATATCCGCATCTGCTCCAACACAATAATGCGGTCTCTTTGGTTTCACCATCCTTATCTTGAGGACAACAAAATAAACAACCACATAACGAACATAGTATAAATGTACAACCACCTAGACTAATACCCATATATAGTCCAAATATATCCCATCGACCTATATTACCATATCCACTTCCAAATACTCCTGTGAACGGGATTGCTTGTAAAATTACAGGCGTTAAATGATTAAACCCGTCTTCACTACATTCTCCCAAATTTTCATCGTATTTATAGCAATTTTGTAATACACAATAATTTTCATTTTTTTCAGGTATCATACAACTTTCAGGGCATTTACAAATATTATCAACAAAAGAACAGTTCCAAGATTTAATAGTAGTTTTCGTCGAAACAACTTTAGTCCGACGAATTCCATAAACATTATAGAATGATGCTAATAGCATAATAGATAAGATAGAGGTCTTCATGATCATTTAGATATATTACATTTTCACAGAATTATTTTTTTTTCAATTTTTAGTATTTATAAACTAATCAAATCTTAAATCTCTTGACTTAATGATTAGTGTTATTACTTTATAGTGTTATTACGTTATAATATTATCATAATTTTATGTATAATTAATAAAATGTCTGTTAATTATTTAATAGAAATATTTGGCGGAACTGGGGCAATAATACTTGGTGTTGGTACTTGTATTTGGGGATGTTTAAGAAGTTATGAATTTAAATATGATTATGAAGAAGATAAGGAAGATCCTATTCAAGTATTAAATGAAGAATGGGAAACACCTGGAGAAAATTTTTCAATAGAAGAAGATTTTGGTAATAACTGGAATAGATTAAAATTTGCTACAAAGGAAAATAGTAATTGGAAGGTTAATATAAATAAAAAACAGGGAAGTGTATATATTTATACAAAAAAAGATAGACTTCCTCCAAAATGTAATGAAGGAAATCATTATTTAAGAATTAATATACAAAATGTAACAAAAAATATGAACGTCATGTTTCAACAAAAATTTTTTGATATAAGTTATAATGGAGTTCATCATGATAATGTTCATAAAAATATAAAAAAGGATGGAGTTCATGTATTTGAACCAGAATGTATTATTGATTTACAAAATAATCATGAAAATGTGGTAAAAAAAGAGCAATTAGGTATATATATAACTGGTAATCATAAAGATATAAAAAATGTTATTATCGATGAAGCATATTATGGAGAAAAATGGTCGTTTTGTAATCTTTGTTGTCGTAAACGATGTAAAACAATATTATATCGTAAAAAACGTAAAGATGATTAATGTATTAATTAAATACTTGTTAATACATTAAAATTTCTTGTTGCAAGCACACATTCTTGCTAAATCGTCTTTTTTCTGTTGTTCTGTATATTGATTATTAAACTCACGTGATTGGTCTATATTATTATATCTATTGTCTGCTTTTTGATTATAAACAATTCCATTCATTTTATTAAAGGACATACCAAGCATTTTTGATGTTCCGGTCTTATTGGGTTGAACCTTGACCCTTTGAGATTCTATTAATCTTTTCATTCCAGGACGTACCATTATAATATAAATAAATATTATTTTTCAAGAAGATTTCTAATATTTTTCTCTCCAAATATTTTTTATCAAACTATTTCAAATAATTGATACAACTTTTTCGATAAATCTTTGGATGGTTTTATCGTTCCCTTTTCTAGACTTCTATATTCTTCCCTTGATATATTTAATTTAATGGATATTTCATCAACACTAAAATTATGTAAATTACGCAAATTTAATAAAATAAATGAAATTTCTTTAGGATTATTTGAACAAAAGTTAGCATTTTTCTCTGGAGACAATATTTTTGGAGATATTTTATTAAAGACATTTTTAATTAAGATACTATCTGTATTAATTGTTGGACTAGACATATAGTATTATTTGTTATAATATTTTAAAATACTTTATATATGTCTTGTTTTAGAAAAACTAGAGTTTATCCAATATTAGTTGAAAATAACGAAATGGACTTTAATAATACGGAATGTATGATATGTTTAGAGGAAACAATTAATAATAAGTTTTTATTACCTTGTGGACATTGTTATCATTATAATTGTATTTTAAATTGGTTTGAAAAAAAAAAGTCATGTCCAACATGCAATGAGAGATTTACTTGGAAAAAAAAGGTTTATTCTAAAAATATCAAATTATCTATTAAATAGATTCTAATTGTTTAAATATTCCACCACCTAATACTTTGTCTAGTACTATTTCTCTCTCCTTTATAGCTATTATTTCTGTAATTTTACAATTATGTTTTTCAGGAACTCGGTGTAACGGGCAAAATGATTTCCCACATTTACAAACAATACAAAGATCGACGAGTGTAAGTTTTTTTTTACATTTTTTACCATTTGATAATTTACATTTACATCTTGGAACCTTTTTCTTTTTTTTTGAAACATCTTGCGTTGTATTTTTACCTTCCATATTATAATAATTTGAATTTATTTAATACAAATTATTTTATTGAAAACTTAATTCAATTTTCATTAGTTTCATCTTCATCATCATTCACTTTTTCATTAATAGAAATATTAACATTATTTAAGGAAGTTTGGGTAGAATTACTATTCAATAATCCCCTATCAATAGCATCTCTAACAGCGCCACCTCGTTCAATATTTCCACCTTCAAATAGTTCTTTGCGAATATCAGCAGAGCTTACTTCTTTGTTATTTTCAAACGAATTTTCAATGGTATTATTAACCCCAATAAGATTACCTTCTTTATCAACATTTTGTGTAAGTTTATTACCACTTTCCCGTGCCAATTTCTTATTTTCAGCAATAGCATTTCTCTTTGCTTCTATAACTCTTTTCTCAAACTGTTGTTTAGCATCTGCCTCATTTTTATTCTTTTCATTCATTAGTTGATTAAGTTCTTCTTCCAAGTATTCGACACGGCCGGTTTTATATGCTTCAGGTTCCCAAGGCATCCACATACCAACAGGTCCAACATATACATTATGATTTGGGTCCACTTCACGTAACAATTTACATCTTAATTCTGCTTCTTCTTGAGTGCTATACGTTCCGCGAATTTTAAGTCCTCTAACACTTGTTTGAAAATCATGAACTTTATTGAATTCATCTGATAATCTATCCTCATTCACATCTAAAAAATTTTTATATTCATCGGATACATGATTCTTTGCGAAATTATCTCCCTCACCTTTTACATAATCTTGAAAATCCTTCATTAAATCATCAAATTCCATATTATGTTTATATGCTATAAAATTTAAAAACTGAGTAAACTTCTCAGTGCTCTTTGAAAAATCATAATGTTTTAGGAATTCTTGAAATAAAAAATGATTTTTTTGAACTAATATATTTTCAGGACTAACAAAACTTACACAAACAAATTTTTGCCCAGAAACAGGTTTATCTTCTTCCAAGAGATCCACGTATTTAGGGTTCAATGTTCCATCATTATTCTGTTGATAAGTGACACCACTTTTTCTTCCGCTCATTATAATTTCTTATATATAAACATTTTTAAGTATTAATTTATATTATATATTTTTTTCTTATTATTTATTATAAATGCTTCAAAAATTAGCACAAATGTTAGATTTAGGAGAACTTGTTCGCAGAGCCGTTAAATATCTTGTCGAAGGTATTATGGTTGCTCTTGCGGCATACGCAATCCCAAAGAAATCACTTAATCTTGATGAAGTAGCACTTATTGCTTTAACTGCTGCTGCTACCTTTTCTATCCTTGATACATATGTCCCATCGATGGCTGTCTCTGCTCGATCTGGTGCTGGTTTTGGTATCGGCGCTAATCTTGTTGGCTTCCCACGAATGTAAGTAATTTTATAAAAAAATATTAATTTAATAATTAATATTTTATATATATCAAATGAACTTTACAAATTCAATGAACTTTATAAGACCAAAAGTAATTAATAAACAGAAAAATAAACCAAAAATTAAAAAGGCTACTAACGTTTTTATATCGATCGGAAGAAAGTGTGGTGTAAGATATAATATAGAAAAAGTTATTGGAAAAAAAGAAACACATTTTTTTGATTGGCTTATTACCGATATGAAATGTGTTAATGCTATTTTAAAAACAAATGATATTAAAAATTTAATTAATTTATCAACGGTAAAAAAAGATAAAAAAAATCCGTATGGTTTTACAAAAAATACTTACAGATACCATATAACAAGTCTATCTTATTGTGAAAGTTTACACGATGTTCCGAGTGGTTCAGGAAAACAACAAGAATTAGCTTTAGTACAAAGATACGTAAGAAGATATAATAGACTAATAAAAATTATTAAGAATAATAATATAAATATTTTTTTCATTCGAAATGGAGATATTAATGAAATAGAAAGAAATCAATTTATTAAAAATATTTTAAATCATAATAGTAATTGTAATTTTAAGTTAGTGGAATGTAGTTATACTACAAAATCAAATAGCAGATATTATACTAACATTAATCTTAATAATTACAAAATAGACACTTCCAGAGATATAGGTGACTGGAAATTAACTAATTTTAATTGGAAAAATATTTTTAATGAAATAAAAAAAATTAAAGTATTTTATACACTTGGGTGAAATATATCATACGGAGTGCATAAAGTATCTGATGGCCATTGACTTGTAGAGTACATATATTTATCGATATTTACCCCTTTTATATTTTTTAAACACTTATCATGTTTTTTACAAATTTCTCCATCATAACACATTGATATATATGAATGTCCCTTGGGATTATTATAATTAGAACACGTTCCATTACCAACAACAGAGGCGGTTGGTAATCCCAAAGCACTTAAATCTCTAATACTATCACATTTACTTTTATCCATATCTTTTCCTTCTATATCTAATAATAATCCACTAAATAAACCTTTGCGGTCATCATTACATTTACCATCCAAACACATACAATTTACCGCATTTTTCCAATCAGGTAAATCATCGCCTTTAGCACGATTTACTATTCCCCACACTTCCATGCCTGTTTTCTTTTTTTGTTCTTTCATTTTTGTCCAATAATCTGGATCTCCACCATTATCCCACGGACAAAACTTACTACCGACTTTAACAGATGTTATATATACCCCATTTGATTTTCCTTGTGATAATTGATTAAAACATTTTTCCACATCAGCACTACCAGTTGGATAACATGTTCTAAACGTTTTTGTTTTTGGTCCAGCTTTCATTAACATTTTTTCCATAGATTGAAATGTTTTTTTCATATTTTTATGTAATTTATCTTTATCACCTGTAAAATATTCTACTACTTTAAAACTTTTTAATAAATATAATAATACTAGAAATAATAATAATAATACGTATAACATCATTAATATAACATTATATTAAATATTGGTCGTCATGTCCAAGTAATAATTTACTAAATTTTTTATTATACTTTTGTCTGGAATTTCAGCAGACATTCCATATATTGCTGTTATATCTTCGTCATTATTTACTTCGATTAATTCTTCGTTAAATTTCTTTAAAGCATCAAGTAACAAATTTATGTATTTTAAGTTTTTAGGAGTTATACATATGTGAAGACACATTGGATTTTGTAATATATTAATATTCCAATTTTGTCTTTTTAAATATTTACTCAATTGGCCAACTGAGTATTTACTATTATAAAACGCAACAACATTCACATTTGGCCATCCTATTACTTGAAAATTATCTACATCCCTCAAGTGTTCGGCAAAATCTATTGTAGCATTTTTTATTTTGGAAGACATATCTTCATACTTAGAATTACCATTATATAATAAAGTTGCCCATGTAGTAGCTATTTGTGACCCTACTCTACTTCCGGGTAAAGACACACTAGCATATAATCCACCTGTCCAATCTTCTGTTATAAAATATTGATGTTTTTTCATTGATCTATTCTTCCATAATAATATTGAAGAACCCTTGGGTGTTAATCCATATTTATGAGGATCTACTGAAATAGATTGAATATTATCTTCAAATGATAATTTTAGATGTGCGTCATACTGTGTAATAAAACCTCCTAGACAAGCATCTACATGAAACGGTATTTTATAACATTTTGCCATTTTACCTATTTCATGTATTGGATCCATTAAACCGTATGAAAAACAAGGTGCCGAACCAATAATAACACAAGTTCTTTCACTTATTTTCCAATATAAATCATTTAAATCCATTATATAATCTTCATCCAATCCTACATACACCATTTTTAAATCTAATAATTCACAAGCTTTATTTACAGCAGCGTGAACGGTTCGTGTGCATAAAACCTCGGGTTTAAATACATTAAACCAACTTTTGCTTTTATACATTTTCTTATATGCTTTAAGTGCTAATATTGTACTTTCTGTTCCACCTGTTGTAATATTACCACCTCCTTCTTTCGGCATATAAAATAATTTTCCAACCATTTTTATTACTTCGGATTCCATTTTAATCAAATCAGGATAAATATCGGGATGAAGTGGATTAGAAAACAAATAATTATTATTTATTTTTTGTACTTTCTTTTCAAGATCTGTATCACAAATATATAAACAGCCTGATATTCTACTATTTACATTGTTTTTTCTATCATTCAAAATCTCATTCATATACATCTCGTCTATTCCTTCATAAGGAATAGAATAAAAATTATGCATAAATGAAGTCCTGAATAATTCTTTTTCTATAATATTCTTGGCCTTCTCTTTTTTATTTTCTATCATAGCATGACCTTTTTTTGTTTTAGAATAAAAATAGAATAAAATATACTTATAATGTTTTTTTAAATATAATAAACAAAATAACATAAAAATCTTCCATTTATGATTGCGTAAAATTAAATACATTATATAATAAAATTGAAACATTTTTTTATATAATTTTTAAATAATGTAATAACAATGTTAACTTCATCATTTCGAAAAATACTTAATGCGACATATGTAAATAATACAGGTGGTTCTCATGAATTATTTACAAAAAATATTTTACTTATAGAAGGATTTACAGAAGTTTCAAAAAAACAAATTCAATTTAATAGTGAAGAATTTTGGAAAAACCATTATTTAAAAAATTGGGACAAGGCAAGTAATATACCCAATAAAACTGTTATAATTCAACCATTTGGTAGTCAAAAAACTCCAGATAAAATTATTAAATATAAAAACATATTAATACCTTGGGAAGATAAATCATCAAAAGATATAAAACCTACTTATAATGGAGGATTACCGAAATTAGAATGTTTCTATATATTTACTAGTGAAAAACATGATAAAACAACTATATTTAGAGGAAAAGATATTATTTCAAAAGAAACACGCGACCGTTTAATAGCACATCATGAAGCGCATAAAAAATTGGATGAAGAATTTAACAAAAGTGAAAAAAATCAGGTAGACGAATATAATAGAGGATTTATATTTTATACTAGAGCGATGTATGAGCAAAGATGTTCTCATTTACCAACAGGTATAAATAATGATTACTTTATTCATCCACAACGTGAAAATATAGAAAAAAATATTATTGATTGGGCACAAAAAGTAGATACTACAGATATATAGGAACTATTTCACATAGCTCTGTAGTATTTATAGCATTATTACCAAAATATAATTTAATAAAATTTTTTGTTTTTTTACTTTTTAATGAATTAATAATAGTTTTATATTTTTTACGTAATTTTTGTTTTGTTATATCTCCCTTGTATTTTATACATATCAAATGATTTTCTATCAAATAAGGTTTATCTGTATCAATCAAACAATAACTAAACTTATAATCACCTTTTCCATATCCTCTGTTTACAACCAATAATAAATCCGTTTTTCCTGGTTTTGTTATATAATTCTTTTTTGCTTCATTATTATATTTTTTAATAGAGAGTTTATTATCTAGAATATCACTGCTATAAATAAGACGGGTATGATTTTCATCATTTGTTAATTTATCTTTTACTTGGTTCCATACAACATTACCGACATTTACTTCAAAATTAATATTTTTCAATGTTGTAGTTTCATTATAACACTCTTTTATTTGCGAAATAATACTTGGTGTATTAAATATTGTATAATTATTAATATTGATTGTATATCTTGGATTATTTAATACACAATTTTGTTTCTGTATGATTAATCCAATAGTATCTTGTTGTGTTTCCAAATATTTGTCTTTATAACAATCTATTATATCAATAATTTTAAAATTACTTGATATATACTTCCTTAAATTATCATAATATAAACAATTCATAAAATTTTTTGGTAATACAAAAGCCAAAATTCCACCTTCACTTAACAATTCTAATGATTTTCCTATAAACAATATAAATATATTTGGTCTTCCAGTATAATATTCATCATATGTTTTATTTTTTATTTCATTTTTCTTCATAACATAAAATGGTGGATTTCCAATAATAAGATCATATTTTTTTGTTGAATTCCACTCAAGAAAATCCATATTTAAAATAGTTGATTTAAATTTTGTTTTTATGGAATTATAAATAGTCTCGTTAAATTCTATTCCATCTATTTTAAATCTTGAAAATCTTTCAAATCTTTGTATAAATTCACAAGATCCGCAAGATGGTTCAAGAATATTTGTAATATTTTTGAAATATGGAAATAATACCTTTATCATTTTTGCTATAATACTAGGAGGAGTAAAATATATTCCATTTTTTTTCTTTTCTTCCTTAGATAAATGCTTTGTTAATTGTTTAGAATGTTCGGAAAAATCCATTGTTGATATTATATATTATAAAACTAGCTATAAATCAATTTTACAATATTTAAATTGTGGGAACAAATTCCCAATTAAGTTCGGCGCAAATCTTTTTCCAAATAGTATCTTGTTCAATACGTTTAATAGGATCTTTTAACATAGGAAAAAAAGGTAAAAATGAATTTTCATTCAATAATTCACATAATTTATATAATACATAATAGTAATTTAAAAAGTTGACTCTATCATCTGGGCAATGATTCGCATAGGGTTTTTGTATTTCCATAAACAAGTTGCATAATTTTTCTTCTAATGCCGGGCTCATAATTGGGGGTCTTATACCAAGTTTATCTTTGATAAATGGAATATGTTCATAATATTTATTATATCCCAATTTTTTTAAAATATCTTTGGCCTTTTTATTACTCATTTGTTTTAAAGTAATCCGTTCTTTTTTTATTTGTAACTTAATATTTTCCAAAACTTCTTCTGGAATTTGTGTAGTTTCTTTTGCTTGAAATTGGGCCAAAATCTCTCGAAAATGATTAATTCTTTTATAAGCATAAAAACATACTTCTTTAGGAGGTTCTTTGTACGACGGTTTTTCATGTTCAACTAAAAATTGTTTTTGTCTGCTACATTTATCACATATTACAAGTCCCTTATAATCTACTTGTATCCATTCTCCTCCACATTTTTCACATTTTTCATAATCAACAGTATATTTACTCATATCAATAAAATTTTCATTTAGATTTGTTAAGAATTTATTTACCGTAGTATCTTCGTTATTTGGTTTTAATGTGTCTTTTTTATTTTTATTAAAGAATGAATGTAATATATCATTTTTATTATTTGATTTGCCCATAGAAACTTCTTTCTTTTTTTCAAAATATTCAAAAATAATACTTGAATTCTCCAATAAGTATTCCTTTTTCTTTTTTTTTAAAATCTTTATTTTAGAAGTAATTTCTCTAATTTCATCTTGTATATTTAATTTTTCTTCAATATTTGATATGTTCTTTAGTAACTTTTTTAGTTCTTTTTTTTTTGAAATTAATTGTGGGATTTGATTTTCTTTGATATCATTAAATAATTTCATTTTTTCATTATGCTTACTGTCTAAAGTCACTGTTGATTTTTTGTTAATTTTAAATTTCTTTTTTGCTTTTGGTTTAAAATTAGGCATAAAAACTTATATTAATATTTAACATTTATTATTTATATTTTAAATAGTGAAAATCAATATCGTTTAATAAAAAAAAGGATTATCTATTAATTTTTATATGGATATTGATATGAATTTAGATACAAATGAAATCAATGTAGATACACAAGAAATGAAAATAGATTGTATATTGTTACAAAAAATGATTTTTATATACAATGCTTTAGAAAAAGGTTGGACAATCAAAAAACGCAAGGATAAATATGTATTTTCTAAAAGTCATGGTGGTAAAAAAGAAGTACTATTAGATGACTACTTAAAGCGATTTATGGTAGAAAATCTCGACATTAATAAAATAATTTAGGTAAATAATAATTAATTAATTAATTAAGTAATTATTAAAATTTTTTTTCTTTAGCAATATATATAAAATGGGTGGTGGACTCATGCAGTTAGTAGCTTATGGCGCACAAGACGTTTATCTTACAGGTAACCCTCAGATCACTTTCTGGAAGGTAACCTATCGCAGACACACAAACTTTGCTATGGAATCAATCGAACAGACTTTCAACGGTCAGGCTGACTTCGGTCGCCGTGTTCAATGCACTGTCTCCAGAAATGGTGACCTTGCATACCGCACTTACCTTCAGGTAACTCTTCCTGAAGTCAATCAAAGTGACGGAGCAGGAGATGAAGTATATGCTCGTTGGTTAGATTGCCCAGGTGAGCAAATGATCTCAATGGTTGAGGTCGAAATTGGTGGTCAGCGCATCGACCGTCAGTATGGTGACTGGATGCACATCTGGAACCAGCTTACACTTACTTCCGAACAGGAATCTGGTTACAACAAAATGATCGGTAACACTACTCAGCTTACTTACCTTACCGATCCTAAATTCGCAGAAATCGCTACTGCTTGTGGTGCTGCTTCAGTCCCTGAAGCCGTATGTGCCCCTCGCAAAGCTCTTCCAGAAACTACTCTTTACGTTCCTCTTCAGTTCTGGTTCTGCCGCAACCCTGGTCTTGCCCTTCCTCTTATTGCCCTTCAATACCACGAAGTCAAGATTAACATCGAAATTCGTCCATTAGACGAATGTCTTTTCGCTGTGCATAAAGTTGAAGGTGGGGCAGGCACAACCGGCAACCCCTCCCAAAAGGTTGCTGGTGCTTACAGCAAATCTCTCGTTGCTGCTTCACTCTACGTTGATTACGTATTCCTCGATACCGATGAACGCAGACGTATGGCCCAGAACCCACACGAATACCTTATTGAACAGCTCCAATACACTGGAGATGAATCAATTGGTTCTTCATCAAACAAGATTAAATTGAATTTCAATCACCCTTGTAAAGAACTTGTTTGGGTTGTCCAGCCTGATGCTCATGTTGCTTACTGTGACTCGTTCCTTCCAGGACGCACAATGCACATGGCCCTTGGTGCTCAGCCATTCAATTACTCCGATGCTATCGATGCTCTTCCTAACTCCATCTTAGCATTTGGTTCTCGCGACCAAAGCGCTGACTCTGGTGGTGGTAATAACCCTGTTATCGACGGTTCAGGTCTCTTCACCGACACCCAGACGGGTATGGAAGATAGCACCGGCGCCGACGTCGTCGGTGAAGGAACAGACGGATTAGTTAATGCTATTAGAGGCACCATCGTCAACGGTGTATCTGATGCCGGTGTTTTCGTTCTTGCCGAAACCGCTCTTAACATGCACTGCTGGGGTGAAAATCCAGTTGTAACCGCTAAGCTTCAACTTAACGGACAGGATCGCTTCTCTGAACGTGAAGGAACCTACTTCGACCTTGTTCAGCCTTACCAGCACCACACACGTAACCCAGACACTGGTATCAATGTTTACTCATTTGCCCTTCGCCCTGAAGAGCACCAGCCATCTGGAACTTGCAATTTCTCCAGAATTGATAACGCTACTCTTCAGCTTATCGTTTCTGCCGCTGCTATTGGTGGAACCCAGACCGCTAAGGTCCGCGTTTACGCTACCAACTACAATGTCCTTCGCGTCATGAGTGGTATGGGAGGTCTTGCTTACTCTAATTAATTTAATTTTTGTTACCATTTATGGTCTCAAATTTTATTTTTAATATTTTAATTTATTAAAAATCATATAATTTATAAAATTTTATGATTTCTTTAGCATTCAATAAAATATACACAATTTATATATGCTTAATGATATTATGTTATTTGCTATAAACGGAGGAGGCTGGGCTCTTAAACCAATATTAGAAAAAATAAGTGTCGATAAAATGGGGTATTTTTATTTTACTTTTGTTCGTTATTTTGTTAGTGGTATTATTGCATTACCCTTTATGTTTTATCAATATTATAAACATGGTGTTCCCAAAAAATACAATAATAATACTCAAGCATTCACTCAAGATATTGTTGTATGGGGATCTATTGTTAGTGCTATTGCTATTGCTGCTATTATGGCTAATTATTATTTATTAGAAAAATATAATTCTTCATTTGTTACCCCGATTGCCGAAGGAGTTTTATTAGTTTTTAACTTTATATTTTCGGTTTGGTTGCTTAATGAAAAAATTACCAAGGATATGGTAATAGGTGTATTATTTATTATTACAGGTGTATTTATGGTATATTGTAAACACTTGAATTTTACAATTTTTTAATTTTCTAAAAGTCAAGAACACATTTAGAAAATTGAATTTTTTTTTTGAAAATATAAGTTTGCTATCAAACAACTATAAATACTACAAACTACTTATAAAAATATGACTACAAGAACAAGAACTGTAACTTGCAGTATATGTCACGAACCTGGACATAATTGTCGAACGTGTTGGATGCGAAATGTTACATTCCGAAGCACCGATATTCCTGTATGGGACGAAACTATTGAAGATATTGAAATGATGGAAGCCCCCGATTTAACCATAGAAACGCCACCACCACCACCTCAAAGCATGACGCCTCCCCCCGCTCCAAAAAAAAGAAAAAGAACAAAAACGCCAAGGCGCCCAAAGCCTTATATTCAAGAAGAAAACCATTGCAACATATGTTTTGATGATTTGGAAGATACTAATAAAGTTATTACAAAATGTGGGCACAAGTTCTGCGTGGAGTGTTACACTAGGGCAGCACGTAACAAAAACGATTGTGCTGTGTGTAGGAAAAAACTATGCACGATTGAACCAGACAACTGGAAAAGACGATATGAGGAGATGGAACAAGATTGTGAATACTATAGAAATATAGTTGAACGAATGACGGGTGTTCTAGCTCCACACATACAGGACACAGATTCAATTCCTGGTGATAGTGATATGGAATTAGAAGATGTTGTTATGGAGGTTGTAGTGGATGAAGAAGATCTAGAATACGTTAGAGCTAGAACTATGCGCGTATAATTAAACTTAAAAAACTTAAATAATAAATTAAAAAATGGTTTAAACCTTTTTTTATTAAACTATACATATAATATGCAGATTTTCATAAAGACACTTACAGGAAAAACAATCACGTTAGACGTAGAACCTAGTGATACTATAGAGAACGTTAAAGCAAAGATCCAAGATAAAGAGGGAATTCCTCCAGACCAACAACGACTGATCTTTGCTGGAAAGCAACTTGAGGATGGAAGAACTCTATCAGATTATAATATTCAGAAAGAGGCAACACTCCATCTTGTACTACGTCTACGTGGTGGAAACTAAATAATAATTAGTTAGTAAATTTTTAATTAATTATTATTTCAAAAACTTATCTAACGCGTAATCTTTTATGTTTGTTATATCAATATCTTTCAAATAACATTTTACTGGATAAAATTCTGTTCGCCATCGAATGTGATGATTGAAATCTACATAGGGTTCTTGTGTCCTACGCCATACATTTCTATCATCGATTACACTACAAACAGGATTCAACATTACATATTTGGGTTCTTCTTCCATTAATTATATTCTTTTTTTCACTTTAAATAAAAACAATATATATGAAAGATTTTGGATATTGTATATGGTTCATTTCCGAAAACAGTTCTTGGTATAAGTTTACAAATGGATTTATACCACACATTACCATAAAACATAGCTTATCATATTCTGATGCATTAAGATTATATTTAGCTATAAACCCACAAAATATAAATGTCGAATTAGATGATCCAGAAATAAGTGTAGAAGAAGATTTTTGGGCTTTATATTATAAATTAAAACCCCTTGAAAATAAACCAGATTGGTATCCCAATAAGGCACATATTTCATTTATATATAATTATAATAGTCCGATTACTTCTATTCACGTAAATCATTTAAAACAATATTTAACCCCATATAATGAAACTTTTACAAAAATAGCATTGGTATATTGTAAAGGTCATTACAAAAAATGGAAAGTGTTACAACTAAAATAATATATAAAAATAATTTTATAATATATTTAAATGGATAAATGGTCTTGTTATATTATTGAAAACAAAGGATATACTTATGTAGGCGTATCAAATAATGTAAAAAAACGATTAAGAGCACATAATGGTGAAATTAAAGGAGGAGCAAAATATACAACAAGTAGGGGGAATGGTTGGAAACATATATGTGTTATACACGGATTTCCTACAAAAATAGAATCTATGCAATTTGAATGGGCATTAAAACATGTTCCACCAAGAAATGCGGGAGGAATAAAAAATAGAATAAAAAAACTACAAATATTATTGCACAAGGAAAATTGGACAAGCAAATCTCCGTTATCTGAAACAATGCCTTTGTCTATAGAATGGGTAGATAATTCATATCGACCAGAAAATTTTAATTTACCAGTATACATTGAAGAAATAAATTGTTAATTTTTCTCTCCATTTGTTTTTATTTGAAATATTTTGGAGAGAAATTGATTAATAATATAAAGAAAATATATATAATATTAATATGGAAGAATGTTTAATATGTTATGAAAACAAGAAGAAGTTTTATATTTCACCTTGTAAACATAAATGGTGTATGGATTGTAATTTAAATCCAAAATTTCCTAGAAAATGTCCCTATTGTAGAATATGTGTTCCATTATCACCAAAATCTAAAAAGAAAATGCAAAGAAAAGAACGTATAAAAGAAACAAAAAAAATATTGTATTTTGCTTTGGCTAATTCAAGCTTTGGATTAAGTGTTTAACAATTACTACAATCTTCATTACAAGCTGTTCTACTATCCGGGCAACATCCATATCTAGTCCCTCTACAACCACCAATCAATCGACTTCTTGGTCGGGGCCTAGGCCCAGGTCTATCTCCATGATGATGACGTCGATGATGTTTATGAGCTGGAATCATACTTGTTCTAAGAACAGAAAATAAGACAAATAATATCACTATAGCTAAAATTCCAAATAAAAAATGATTTTTTTTCATTATATTATAACATAATATTTTTTATGTAATAATATGATTTATGTAAATAGTCTATTCATATTCCTTACTTCGGGCTTATTTTCTTCTTTTGTATATAATTTTTTAATTAATTCATCATCTCTAATACGCAACGTATAATCACTTTGAGCACCTCTTCTACCAACTCTCCCAAATGCCTGTATCATTTTTTCCTGAGTCATATTCTTTAAATCTTTGCTTAAATACCCGTGGCAAAATTGGTAGTTTGTCCCATAAATATAATCACTTGATGCTATAATTAAATACAACTTTTGTTCTTCAGCTAATTTTTTCATAATGTCCATATAATCTTTGTTTTCATGTTTTACAAATACACCAATCCCCATTAATAGTAAGATTTTCCATTCTTTATCAATTGTTAAATACATAATTTTCTCTACAATTTCATCGTCGATCTCACTAGTAAACGATTTATTTGTGTCTTTCTGTTTCGACCATTCTCTAATATGAGATTCACTATTGGGGATATATTTGCTACTTAATTCGATAGTTTGTATTTTAGCCTTTAAATATGCTACACGTTTTAAATATGCTTGATAAATTTTATATTCATCTGATTTTATATTTTTAGAGTGATCTTTACCTAATGTTTCCGAACCAATAGTGTCCTTGCGCTGTTGTTCTTCCTTTTCAACATCTTCTAATTCCAACATATAATCCTCATTTTGATCCATAATAGCCAAAATCTTATCCAACTCATCTTCTGGAATTTTACTAACTCTTAAATAAAACATTGCTGTTCTTTTCACATCTTGAGTTAGAAAGATAGTTGGTCCATCTGTTAAAGTATATGAGTCGTTTGTAGTCACTTTAATAACTGAATCATACATCTGTCTATTTTTACCTTGAAAATGCTTATATATTTTATCCCAATTGTCTTTTACCAAAGATAATAATCTCAAATAATATACTTTTAAACTAATAATTTCGATATCTTCAAAATTATCAAAGTAATTATCTATTAAATATTGACTTGCTACATATTTATTTTTATTAACATATAATATAAATTTTATCATTTCATTTACATCAATGTGTCTTAATATTGTCTTATTCCTTTCAATGTGTCTAGCACATTTCTTGAGTTTTTTAAATTTTTTAAATAGAAAGTGAGGCATAACAATATTACCGTTAGCATCTAAGATTGGTATCGATTTCTTACATTCGTAACTAATGATTTCTTGAACGTTATTGGTTTTAAATTTATTATTGAAATAAGCAGTCATAGGCATTATATCTTCTTTATTGGGTAGTGTGGCCGAAGATAAAACAACATTTGGAATTTCATTTTTTTTCCAGTTTTTTTGTAAAATATCATGAAAAGGATGAATATCATAATCCAATGTAATTGTTGGTTCATCCCAATACCAAATAATTTTTTCAGGTTCATTAAATGCTAACATATAATTCATGGCTGGTAAATAAGATTGAATGTCTGTAATAATAACTTGAACTTTCTCACCGTTACTATTATCTACTCTAAAAATACCACCCGTTCTTCTATTTTTAACATAATCCTTTGCCGCGAAATAATGTAGTCTAATATCAGCCGCATCTAGACATCCAAAAGCAATCGCAATTGGAATTTCCATACTTATTAACGCCTTAGCCAATTGAAGTCCAATATGTTTAGCAGCACACGTAAATATAATTTTGTTTCCTTTAGCCAATCCAACAGGAGACATGGTTTTACCAGTACCAGTAGGTGCTTGATAAAGTACAAGTTTTGCTCCTTCTCTACAAGCAGATTCAAATAAATCTGCCTGATGTGAATATAATTTCATATCCGCAAACTTAAATAAATCAACATTTTTTTCAATATGACTTAACGCATTTTTAATCAACATTTTTTTACTTACTTTGCTTTTATAATTAATTAATAC
>MDSX01085665.1_pt1 | contig 35027 bp, 30 predicted proteins | sample 811141 | NCBI WGS metagenome assembly MDSX01 (sample SAMN05326642, study PRJNA326480) | marine metagenome | isolation source: seawater | place: Atlantic Ocean: South East | collected 2010
ATTTTATGAAAATTCCAGAGAAATGGAATTTAGTGGTCAGCCCGATGCCACTAATAGATCAGTACATCTAATAAGATAATTCCAATGGATATAATTGAATTTAAAATCCAAAGACTACGGTTCTTGACACTCTGTAACCAATTCTTAGATGTTGTAACTAGAAGGTAAAGGAATTCCAAACCGATAATAGCGCACAACCATGACAGTACGATTTTTATTTTATATTGTATAATTGTTTGAAAAATATCGCTTATAAAAGATAAATGGGTACCTTTTCTAAAAAATCTATATTTCTATATTATATAATCTTAATACATTAAAGGGACTTGAAGCATTGGATACAATTAATAAACGGCCATTAATCGGTGTTTCTGGATGCCGCGAACTGGGTTCTATGCATCCTTTTCATCGTTGCAGTGAAAAATATTTATTGGCTGTTATAAATCCCATCGGCGGCACTCCAGTTATTTTACCAGCATTGCCTGACCTCGAGGGGTTTGCTGATTATATAGACGGCCTCCTCCTAACTGGAAGCCCATCAAATGTTGAGCCTGCTCAATATAGAGGAAAAGAGAGCGAGGAAGGAACAAGGCATGACACTTATCGTGACGGCACTATACTTCCATTGGTTAAGGAATGTTTGAAAAGAAAAATTCCTATACTTGGTTTATGTCTTGGAATTCAGGAACTAAATGTGGCATGTGGGGGAACTCTGCACCAAAGAATAGCCGATTTAGATGATAAATTTGATCATCGTATGAGACGGGATGAAGAGGATCATGAGAAACGCTATAGGTTAGCGCATAATATTGATATTATATCAGGTGGGCTTTTAGAAAAAATTACAAGTTTGACCAGAACTAATGTGAATTCTCTTCATGCACAAGGAATAGATCAATTGGGTAACGGCTTGAGAATTGATGCGGTCGCTCCTGATGGGGTTGTGGAAGCGATAAGCTCGACCGACCCAGATACATTTGCTCTGGGGGTCCAATGGCATCCCGAGTGGCCTCGTCCACTGAATACAGTCAATACAAAAATATTTAAGGCTTTTGGAGAGGCTTGCAGACAAAGGTCGCTTAAATATTAATCGACCAAAATCGAAGTGGTGTGTGAGCTATTTATTATTTTGACCAAAGCATACTAATAATCAAATTATGCAACCCTATCTCCTTTTTTTATGGTCGCTGCTCTGTTGTCTACACCAGGCAACATCTTAGCTGGGTCTCGTGTGACGACTAGATCAATGATTGTAGGACAACCCTTCTGACTCAAGCCAATTGAGATAGCTTCTCTGATCTTACTTGGATCCTCTACTCGAATTCCCTTGCAACCCAGGGACTCTGCGGCTTCAGCATAGTTTGTTTCTTCTAGATCGCTTGATTGATAGGCACCCTCCCCATACATTAGATGTTGAAGTGCTTTGACGTATCCTGAAGCTGCGTTATTTACAACTATAATAACAAATTCTAGGTGCATACGCTTTGCAGTTTCTAACTCACCCAAAGTCATGTTGAAACCACCATCACCTGTGATAGCAATAACGGGCCCTGATTTTGCTAACGTTGCTCCGATAGCGCCAGGTAATCCATACCCAATCGATGCAAAGCCTCTGTCTGGTAAAAACCCTCGACCAGCACGTTTAGTATCATACAACAAGCCTCCCCAATGAGCAGCGAACCCACCATCGGCGACAAGAATCGCTTCCTTGGGTAATTCATTATTAAGCTCGTGCATCAGTCTTGCCATATTTATTGGTATTTCTTCTGAGGTTAGGCGTCCCTTCACTGAGATACGCCAGTTGTTCATATGTTTTTCTATATCTTTTATATAACCGGCACGCTCTGTTCGTTGTTTTTCAGCATGGGTGGACATAGCAGAGGTTAGATCGTTAATGCCCTCTTTGGCATCACCCCATAAAGCGACGGTTGGTTGCAACGTTCTACCAATTTCTTCAGCAACAACTTCCAAATGAATTACGGGTACATTTTTAGGTGGTAGTGTAAATCGTTTTGTTGCAATCTCTCCCAATTTACAGCCGATAACAAGCAAACAGTCGCTAGTCTCAATGAATTGGTTTGCGATACGATCATATCGTCCAAATAAACCCGCACTTAATGTGTTAGAACACGATATAGAGCCCTTACCAGTCATTGTATGTGCTACAGGAATAGAGAATGTTTCGGCAAAAGTCTCAAGTGTTTGAGCCGCATCGCTTAGGTGGACACCGCCTCCCGCTAGGATTAGAGGGCGTTTGGAATATTTTAAAAGCTGGACTGCTTCATCTATGGATTGACGATCTGGTCTGGTTCTTAAATTTGGTATCCTCTGATACAACTGAGGCACGTCCAACTCTTCGGGATCAAAAGGATAGCTCGCATGGCAAATGTCTTCGGGGATATCCAATACTACTGGTCCAGGGCGGCCTGTTGTGGCGATTTGAAATGCACGTCTAACAAGTTCTGGTAACCGTTCAATCATCTCCACTTTGATTAACTCTTTTACAGCGGGTCTTAAAATTTCAACTTGTTTACTTTCTTGCGTCATATTTTTCCAGGAATGTAATCTATGACTATTACCAACTATAGCCACAATAGGAGTGCCAGCGTTTAATGCCTCTATCAGCCCCGTAACTAAGTTAGTTGCACCAGGTCCAAGAGTAGCGTCAACCACACCTACTCTACCGGTAATTTTTGCATATGCATCGGCGGCAAATATACCACATCTTTCATCATTTATAAGCGAGTGTGTTAAACCCAGACGGCGAGCTGCATCATAAAAGGGCAGTAATTGAAAACCACCCATTCCAAACATAGGCCCGATTCCTTGAGCGCGCAGTAACCGGGCTATAGCTTCGCCACCCGTCATTTCATTTATTGTTGACAAGACTGGATACTCCTCGCAGACATTAAAGTTAACTAAGCTAGCAAAATGATCAAGCTTACTGTAATTCCCAAGCAAAAACCGAAAAAACATGTAATTGTCTAGTAGGCTCTATGGATAATTTTGGCAATATAAAGTTATAGTGACACTAGCAGTGGTTAGACCTATTGCCGCATTACGATCATTTTTTTGATTTCTGCAATTGCTTTGGCGGGATTTAAACCTTTAGGACAAGTCTTTGTACAATTCATGATAGTATGACACCGGTATAGCCGAAATGGATCTTCTAAGTTATCTAAGCGCTCTCCTGTATACTCGTCTCTTGAATCGGCTATCCAACGATAAGCCTGCAGTAATACTGCTGGTCCCAAATAGCGCTCCTCATTCCACCAGTAACTTGGGCAAGATGTCGAACAACTAAAGCATAATACGCATTCCCACATACCATCTAACTTAGCTCGCTCGTCTATTGATTGTAGTCGCTCAGAGTCTGGTGGGGGCGGTGTTTTCGTTTTCAACCATGGCTCTACAGATTCTAATTGCGCGTATGCTGTTGATAAATCTGGGACTAGATCTTTTATAACTTCCATATGGGGAAGAGGGTATATCTTTACATCGCCCCTAACTTCGTCAATTGGTTTAAGGCATGCCAGGGTGTTTGTACCATCAATATTCATCGCGCAAGAACCACAAATACCTTCCCGACAAGAACGTCTAAATGTTAGTGATGTATCTACTTGATCCTTAATCTTTATTAGGGCATCGAGCACCATTGGGCCGCAATCATCAAGATCTATCTCAAAGGTATCTAACCGGGGGTTTTCGCCATTATCTGGATCGTATCGGTACACTTTAAAAGCTCGCATTTCTGCTGCGTCAGCAGGGCCTTTATAAGTATCACCGATTTTTACTTTCGAGTTAGCTGGTAACGTAAATTCAGCCATTTGTATTTCTCTCTCTATAGATTTTTGTGCACAATATTTTAGTAAACTCGCGCCGCTGGCGGTATTGGCTCAATTTCATTGGAAAGTGGGTTCTGATGAACGTCTCGATATATAACATCATAATTATTTTTCTCATCAAGCCACATACAAGTGTGTTTCATCCAATTTTCATCGTCACGGTCAGGATAATCCTCATGTGCGTGCGCCCCTCGACTTTCTTTTCTTAAGTTAGCTGATGTAAGAGTAACAATAGCCTGTCCCATTAAATTGTCTAACTCCAAAGCTTCGACTAGATCTGAATTCCAAATAAGAGAACGATCACTAACAGACATGTCCGGCATGGTTCCCGCAATTTGCAAAATATTCTTAACTCCTTCATCGAGAAGCTCGTTATCTCTAAAGACCGCGGCGTGTCGTTGCATGGATAATTGCATTTCATGTCGTATTTCAGAGGCTTTCTTTGAACCAGAAGCATTTCTAATACGCTCCAAACGTTCAATTGAGAAATCTCCCGCATTTGCCGACAGAGGCTTATGAGTTTCACCTGACGTAACTGTTTCTGCTGCTCGATATGCGGCAGCTCTTCCAAAAACGACAATGTCCAATAGGGAATTTGTCCCGAGCCGATTAGCTCCATGGACCGACACACAGGCAGCTTCTCCAATAGCCATTAGCCCTGGGCATATGCGATCTGGATCTTCGTGTGTTGGAGCTAATACTTCCCCGTGATAATTGGTGGGTATCCCACCCATATTATAGTGAACAGTTGGCATTATAGGGATAGGCTCTCTGGTAACATCAACGCCTGCAAAAATCTTTGCCGTTTCCGATATACCTGGCAGTCTCAGTGCGAGGACCTCTGGATCAAGGTGTTCTAGATGCAGGTTGATATGATCTTTCTTTGGACCAACTCCTCTACCTTCGTTGATTTCAATAGTCATCGACCGGCTTACAACATCTCGTGAGGCAAGGTCCTTAGCGGTTGGAGCGTAACGTTCCATAAATCGTTCACCTTCAGAGTTAGTGACATAGCCTCCTTCGCCTCTTGCCCCTTCGGTAATTAGACAACCCGCACCATAAACGCCAGTCGGGTGAAATTGAACAAACTCCATATCTTGAAGTGGTAAACCAGCTCGCAAGACCATTCCATTTCCGTCGCCCGTACAAGTGTGGGCTGAGGTACATGAAAAGTAGGCTCGACCATAACCACCAGTTGCCAGCACAGTTTTGTGTGCCCTAAATCGATGTAATGTGCCTGTTGCAAGGTCCAGCGCCATTACTCCTCTACAAGCACCAGTGTCATCCATGATCAAATCCAAGGCAAAATACTCAATGTAAAATTCAGCATTGTTACTTAGGCATTGTTGATAAAGAGTGTGGAGAATTGCATGCCCTGTCCTGTCGGCAGCTGCACAGGCGCGTTTTGCCATTCTTTGACCATTATCCAGCGTATGGCCGCCAAATGGCCGTTGATATATTTTTCCTTCTTCAGTGCGGGAAAATGGTACACCATAATGCTCTAATTCTATAACGGCTGGTATCGCATTCCTGCACATATACTCTATTGCATCCTGATCTCCTAGCCAGTCTGATCCCTTTACTGTGTCGTACATGTGGAACTGCCAATTATCACCTTCACCCATGTTGTCCAATGCTGCTCCAACACCGCCTTGGGCTGCTACCGTATGGCTTCTGGTTGGAAATACCTTTGTTATGCAAGCAGTTTTCAGACCCTCCATGGTCATCCCTAATGTAGCCCGCAATCCTGCACCGCCTGCTCCAACCACCACCACATCGTACGTGTGATCGATTACTTCATATGATTTCATTTTACTGAACCCCTATAATGCTATCTTTAAAAGTGAGAAAATGGCCGAAACACCTAAGACTAAAAATATAAATTTTAAACCTATTAACAGTACAAACTTGCACCCTTCATGGTGAATATAGTCTTCAACAACCACTTGAACACCCAAGAGGGCGTGATAAAGAGTTGAAGCTACCAATAAAATCATAAATACCGCGACAAGAGGCGCGGATAACCAGTCGATGGTTTGGGCGTGGGTAGCTCCACTAAGAGATGCTATTGAAATGATAAACCATAGTGTGAGCGGGATTAGTGCAATCGCGGTAAGCCGTTGCATCCACCAATGATTTACCCCTTCTTTTGCTGAGCCTAATCCTCTTACACGACCTAAGTCGCTCCTCATGCCTTTATCAATCATTTTTAAATCCTCAATTACCCAAGAAACCTACAGCCCAGGCTGCGCCTGTCAATACGAGAGAGCTTACCACTGTGGCCCATCCCGATTTATATGCAGTTTCCAATTCGAATCCATACCCTGCATCCCAGAACAAATGCCTTATTCCGTTACAGAGATGATAAAAAACTGCCCAAGAAAACCCCAACAGTACAATTAAGCCAGGCCATGAGGCCATTAACCCCTGCACTAAATTAAAATATTCCTCTCCAGTGGCGGCAGCCACTATCCACCAAACTAGTAGCAGGGTGCCTGCTGCCAGTGCAACACCAGTGGCACGGTGCGTAATTGATAGTACCGAGGTCAACTGGGGTTTATAGACTTGTAGATGCGGAGAGAGGGGACGGTTGGAGCCGTTCATGTGTCATTTTCCCTATAAGTAACTATTTTTTTAAACATATACAACGATATCTTGTTGCGCCGAAAGGGTATAACTATCGAAGACTACCTGCCAAATCGTTAGTTTTCTTTGGGTCTCGAATAAAACATCTCAATGTCGTGCGATGTCAAACCTTTGATTTGCATAGTTGCTTGAATCCCCTCGCGGGAGATATTAACATACTATTCGCAGAAATTTAACAATTTAGATGGCTAAATATTATTTCATTGGGAGATTTTTATGTCGGACCAAAATTTATTTAAAGTTACAGCTGAAAGACAAGCTGAGGCAATGATAGACAATGTTGGCTACCTGGATATGTATAAACGATCTGTCTCAGATCCGGTGAAGTTTTGGGAGGAAGAAGGTAAAAGAATAGACTGGGTAAAACCATATTCAAAGATAAAGGATGTCTCTTTTTCAGAAAAAGACCTGCATATAAAGTGGTTTCATGATGGGACATTAAATGTTGCTGCAAATTGTCTTGATAGGCATCTCGATGATAAGGGAGATCAAACTGCAATAATTTGGGAAGGCGACAACCCTGAAGAGGATAGAAAAATTAGTTACCGCGAGCTTTATGGTGAAGTTTGTAAATTTGCAAACGCTTTAAAAACACTTGGAGCAAAAAAGGGTGATCGAATTACTATATATATGCCCATGATCCCAGAGGCTGCAGTAGCAATGTTAGCATGCGCTCGCATTGGGGCCATCCATTCAGTTGTGTTCGGTGGATTTTCGCCAGAGGCTCTCGCAGGCCGCATTAAAGATTGTGATAGTAATTTAATTATTACCGCCGATGAAGGAATTAGGGGAGGGAAGTTTATCCCGTTGAAAGCTAATGTTGATGCTGCTTTGAAATCATGCCCCATGTGTAAAACAGTTGTTGTTGTAAAAAGGACTGGGGGGCTGATCGATTGGAAGCAGAATACGGATCACTGGTACGATGAGATAATGTCAACAGCATCGAACGACTGCCCTCCAGAAGAAATGGATGCTGAGGATCCGTTGTTTATTCTGTATACATCTGGCTCAACTGGGCAACCGAAAGGTGTTATGCATACTTCTGGTGGATATATAGTGTATGCCTCGATGACGCATCAATACGTTTTTGATTATAAACCGGGCGAAATTTACTGGTGTACCGCTGATGTTGGTTGGGTGACCGGGCATTCATATATTCTTTATGGCCCTTTGGCTAACGGCGCCACAACACTTATGTTTGAGGGGGTGCCCAATTACCCGGATAATAGTAGATTTTGGCAGGTTTGCGACAAACACAAGGTTTCAATTTTTTATACTGCACCCACTGCATTACGGGCCTTGATGAGAGAGGGCGATGAACCAGTAAAATCTACTAGTAGAAAATCGCTTCGAATTTTAGGGTCCGTCGGAGAGCCGATCAATCCTGAGGCATGGCTTTGGTATTATAATGTCGTCGGTGATGGCAGATGTGCGATAGTTGATACTTGGTGGCAGACGGAAACGGGTGGTATTTTGATTACACCCTTGCCTGGGGCAACAGATTTGAAGCCAGGTTCTGCGACTAGGCCATTTTTTGGCATTGAACCGGTCCTTGTGGACGGTGATGGCCAGCTTCTGGAAGGTGCCGTTTCCGGAAACCTATGTTTGAACGACAGCTGGCCGGGTCAAATGCGAACTGTCTATGGAGATCATGAGAGATTTTATCAAACATATTTTGCAACTTTCCCAGGTAAATACTTCACTGGGGATGGTTGCCGACGTGATGACGATGGGTATTATTGGATTACAGGGCGAGTTGATGATGTTATAAATGTTTCTGGTCATCGCATGGGGACAGCTGAGGTGGAATCAGCACTTGTGGCTCATGAAAAAGTAGCTGAAGCAGCAGTCGTTGGTTATCCTCATGACATAAAAGGACAGGGAATTTATGCCTATGTCACTTTAAATGCAGGAGTGCATCCATCTCAGAAATTAAAGGCCGAACTTATTAAATGGGTTAGAAAGGAAATTGGTCCTATAGCGAGCCCTGATTTAATACAGTGGGCACCGAGCTTACCAAAAACGCGGTCAGGGAAAATAATGCGCCGTATTCTGCGCAAAATTGCGGAGGATGATTTTGGAAGTTTAGGCGATACTTCAACCCTGGCTGATCCAGCGGTTGTTGATGATTTAATCGAAAATCGAGAGAATAGAAGTCAATAAAACTGTCAGGTTACGGTTAGATTATCGATTAATCTTGTTGAACCCAACCAGGCTGCTGCAAAAAGTCGGCTGGGCCGTTTCAGGTCGCTACAGGTCTCGAGGGTCTGTGAGTTTCGGAGATCGAGATAATCAATTTTGTCGAAACCTAAATCGTGCATGTTTTGTCTGGCTAGTTTAAGACTTTTCTTTATATCGCTCCCATTTGATATATTGGATGCATGTTGACTTAGTATGCTAAACATAGAAGGTGCAATAGACCTAGATTTAGGGTCGAGATAAATATTTCTGGATGACAACGCTAATCCATCTTTCTCTCGGATAGTTGGTGCCCCAACAATCTCTACGGGTATATCTAGGTCAGTTGTAAACCGTTTTATCACAAGAAGTTGTTGATAGTCTTTTTCACCAAATATAGCTATGTCAGGTAACGCTTGCAGTAATAGCTTGGTGACGACAGTAGCAACACCGTCGAAGAAACCAGGTCGGGATAGTGCGCAAAGACAATCAGTTAAGCCTCCGACATTAATGGTTGTTTTTGAGTTCTGACGGTACATCTCGTTAACGTTGGGCGCAAAGAGCAAATCTACTCCCTCTTCGACGAGTTTAAGAATATCACAATTTTCTTCCCGAGGATAAGTTTCAAAATCTTCATCAGGAGCAAATTGAAGAGGGTTTACAAAAATTGACGCGATTACTTTGTCACTTTTTTCCTTACCAACTTTCATAAGGGATAAGTGCCCTGCATGCAGTGAACCCATAGTAGGTATTAGCGAGATAGTTAGCCCATCTTTTCGCCATGCCGACACATGGGATCGTAATTCCACAACTGTACGTACAATATCCAACCCAAAACTACCTATTTTTAGCTTACAACACTAATTGGATCAGTAGATACCTATTTTGTTCGGCAGTTTCAACTAAGTGTTACAACTTATTTTATGACATCACCATCATTCACAAGTATGTAATTGGATTAAGAACGCTTAATGGGATTCTCGCATCAGTGGTGTTCCACTTTTGCCAACTAGAAAATCAAGATCCGCTCCTTCGTTTGCTTGGTTTACGTGGTCAACATACATTTTTGTATAACCGCGTTCGAAAGAGTTTTCAAAGCCCTTCCACTCAATCTTTCTTTTGTCAATTTCTTCTTCGGGAACATCAAGATGAAGTGATCGATTGGGAACGTCTAGTTCGATCATATCTCCATTTTGCACAAAAGCTAATGGGCCACCGGCAGCTGCTTCTGGGGCTGTATGTAACACGACGGTGCCATATGCAGTTCCACTCATTCGAGCATCAGAAATCCTAACCATATCAGTGATACCTTTTTTGAGAATTTTGGACGGTAATCCCATATTTCCTACTTCTGCCATGCCTGGATATCCCTTAGGTCCACAATATTTCAATACCATCACACATGTCTCATCGATATCTAAATTTGGATCATCGATCCGCTCGTGATAATCTTCTATACTCTCAAATACTACTGCTCTTCCCTTATGTTTCATTAAATTAGGGGATGCAGCGGATGGTTTGATGATTGCCCCACCGGGTGCTAAGTTACCAGTGAGAACAGCGATACCACCATTGGGTTTGAAAGGCGTATCGATAGGAAAAATGACTTTTCTATTATAGCATTCTGTATCTTTACAATTCTCCCAGATGGTGTTGCCATTTGCTGTCATCGCATCTTTATGAATAAAACCTTCTAATTCACGGACAACAGCTGGTAAACCTCCTGCATAAAAGAAATCTTCCATTAAAAATTCTCCAGAAGGCATTAAGTTTACAAGGCAAGGAATATCTTTTCCGAGACGATCCCAATCATCCAATGTAATGTCCATGCCCATTCGTCCAGCAATGGCTAGCATATGAACCACCGCATTAGTTGAGCCCCCTATAGCACCGTTGACCATGATGGCATTTTCAAAATTTTCACGTTTTAATAGGCTCGACATGGTAATATCTTCCTTTACCATATCTACAATTCTGCGACCTGCCATTTGAGCTAGGACGTAACGTCTTGAGTCTACGGCCGGGATAGCTGCATTAGAATGTAGTGCAATCCCAATAGATTCTGCAAAGCTAGCCATCGTGGATGCTGTGCCCATTGTCATGCAATGGCCCGCTGAGCGCGAATTATCTTGTTCAGCAGACATAAATTCTTCAAGGGTCATTTCCCCCGCTTTTACCATTTCTGAAAATATCCATGTATGCGTACCGGAACCCATCAATTGGCCCTTATAGTGTCCGTTGAGCATGGGGCCCCCTGATACCACAAGGGTTGGAAGATCACAGGATGCTGCACCCATCATCAATGCAGGTGTAGTTTTGTCGCATCCCACAAGCAAAACAACACCATCCATGGGTAGCCCACGGATAGATTCTTCGACGTCCATCGATGCGAGATTTCTGTAGAGCATTGCAGTAGGGCGGAGTTGGCTCTCAGAGTTTGAAAACACTGGGAATTCCATTGGGACGCCTCCAGCCTCATAAACGCCTCGTTTAACGCGCTCGGCAATATCTCGAAAATGTGCATTACATGGATTAAATTCGGACCACGTATTACAAATTCCAATTATAGGACGGCCGTCGAATTGATCTGCGGGTAAGCCACGATTTTTCATCCAGGATCGGTGGGCAAAACCATCTTTGTCCGCTTTCCCATACCATTGTGACGATCGACGTTTTCCTTTATTTGGATCACTTGAATCTTGACTAGACATTAATGGCTCCCCCTTATCCCTAAAATATCTAAGACTATATTAATAACATTAGCAATCTATTCTGTCTTCCTTCATGCTTATATCTAAACGCTTAATACTTTTTTTCGGTGGCAGTTTATATGAGTTAAATGGGTAAAATTTGTTACCTGTATTGTTGAAAAGTGATTGGCTTAAGAAATCATATATCAAACGTTTTCATGCTAACGAAAAATAGAAAAGTTTATAAAAATCTATTTATGGAATTAATGAGAATGAAAATATGTATATTTGGAGCAGGTGCCATTGGTGGCTTTTTGGCTTCTTATTTATCGAGGGAAAAACATGAGGTTTCTGTGGTATCTCGGGGGGCTAATCTGGAAGCGTTTAAAAAAAATGGGTTAACTCTGAATCATGCCGACAATACGTTCACCGTAAATCCAATTGCAACGGCGGATACTAAGGAAGTTGGCCCGGTTGATATTATTTTTATAACCGTTAAAGGCCCAGCTCTTAGGACTATTGGTCTAAACATCGAGCCATTATTAAAGAATGAAACGCAGGTAGTGTTTGCTATGAATGGTATCCCTTGGTGGTACGATATTGCCATGGGGCGTAGAAAAAAAACAGCGGCTAATCTTTTAGATCCAGATGGACAATTACGGAGGATTGTTGGAATTAATCGTGTGCTTGGATGTGTTGTGGACTGTCCTGCGACAGTCTCTGAACCCGGGGTAATTGTTTGCAGAAGAAACACAAAGGGAAAATTTACACTCGGAGTTCCCCGTTCTGAAAATAACCCAAACGCAAAGTTAGTTTCCGAAATATTAGAAAATGCCAAAATGCTGGCGCCAGTTAGTATTGATATTGAACAAGAAATTTGGGCGAAACTGGTTGTAAATTTATCGCGGTCCCCTCTGGCTGTGCTAACTGGTGTTGATGAAGTGGAGTTGGCCAAAAATTCTGAAACTACTGCAATAACAAGAGAAATGATCAAAGAGGCAAATCAAGTTGCACTAGTTCATGGTATTCGACTGGATCTTAATTGGAATCATTTACTACGGGTTCAATATAGATCGAAACATAGATCGTCTATGTTGCAAGATTGGGATGTTCAGAGGCCGATGGAAATCGATAGTATCATTAAAATAGTGAGCTTATTCGCGGAGGAGGCTGATATCAGAACCCCAACGATTGATAGGATATTAGCATTGCTGACCATTAAGGCTCGTGAGGTTGGGCTTTATAGTTAGCAATTTTAAATAAAAAGTATTTTACCGATAAGGATCGGCTGCATCTCTCAGGCCATCGCCAAAAAAGTTGAAAGCCAAAACTACTATTATTACAGGTATCACTGGGGTCATTATCCAAGGATACAGTTCCACAGCATTTATATTTTGGGCTTCCGTTAGTAACACTCCCCACGATGTAATAGGAGGGCGTAACCCAAGACCTAAAAAGCTTAGCGCCGTCTCACCTAATATCATTGATGGTATTGACAGAGTGGCTGACGCGATTAAGTGGCTTGTGAAACTTGGCAGTAAATGACGAGCAATAACCCTTCTTGGTTTTGCACCCATTAGTTGTGCAGCTTGAGCAAAGTCCTCCTCTCTTAGAGAAAGTAACTTCGATCTTACCGCCCGAGCGAGACCAGTCCAGTCGAGCATGCCCAAAATCAGTGTTATTCCAAAATATATTAAGATGGGACTCCATGTGATTGGAAGAGAGGCGGACAATGCCATCCATAATGGGAGTTCAGGAAATGATCGTATAACCTCTATTGTTCTTTGAGTTAAATTGTCTATCCAGCCCCCATAATATCCTGCTAAACCGCCGATTGTAATTCCTATTAAAAAGCTAAAAATAATACCGATTAAGCCTACAGTTAAGGATATTCGAGTCCCGTATACAATACGGGATAGAACATCGCGCCCTAGTCTATCAGTTCCCAAAAGGAATAACATGCCATTTTTGGCCGGGCAAAATATGTGAAAGCTAGAATTAAACAGTCCCCAAAACTGATAGCTATCACCTGAGCAAAAAAAACGTACGGGATGAATAATGCCAGTGTTTTCTGTATATTCACGCTTTAAAGTTTTCATATTGAGTTGATATTTTAGCCCATAGACGAATGGCCCGACGAAGCTACCTTCATGAAAAATATGCAGTTCTTGTGGTGGCGCATAAATGAAATCGGTATTACGGGAGGTTAATGTGTACGGCGCCAATAATTCGGCAATGATAACTGAAAAATACATAAAAGCTAATATGCCTCCAGAAACCATAGCTAGTCGATGTCGTTTAAGTTTCCACCACATCAACTGCCATTGTGTAGCTAAGTAGTAACGTTCTTGTTCCGGTGTGAGGCTTTCTTCTTTATTAGGATCAAAGTGATTTTTATTGACGAAATGTGTGTTGCTCATTTACTTGCTCCACCACCAAGACGGATGCGAGGGTCAAGCCAGGCTAATGCCAAATCGGATAGAAACATTCCAATCACGGTTAGCATTGCGAGAAATATGAGGAAGGAGCCAGCTAAATACATATCTTGGCTTTGCAGAGCTGATATTAACATAGGGCCAGTTGTTGGCAGTGATAAGACCATAGAGACAATAGCGGACCCAGAAATGATCTGTGGCAGCATATTCCCTATATCAGCAATAAAAGGATTTAGAGAAGTCCTAAGGGGGTATTTGATAAGTGCTTTAAGAGGATGAAGTCCTTTGGCTTTTGCTGTGATGACATACTGCTTTTGAAGTTCATCCAGCATATTCGCTCTTAAACGACGTATCATGCTTGCTGTGCCCGATGTTCCAATAACAACTACGGGAACCCACAAATGCTCAAGAATAGAGAGTATTTTGGCAAATGACCAAGGTTGATCAATGTAAAAAGGGTCCATTAACCCTCCTATTGATGTTCCAAACCAGACATTAGCGAAATAAAGCAGAACTAATGCAAGAAGAAAATTTGGAGTGGCCAATCCGATAAAACCAATAAATGTTAACCCGTAATCACCCCAACTGTATTGATGGGTCGCTGAGTAGATGCCGATCGGAAATGATACTAACCAGATGAAGAGGATCGTTGTAAAGTTTAGGATTAAAGTTAGTAATAATCTATCACCAACCACTTCAGAAACGGGCAGCTGGTATTCAAATGAAAACCCAAGATCTCCTTGTAGAAGGCCGAATACCCAAAACCAATACTGTTCTATCATAGATTTATCCAGCCCGTATTGGGCTCGCAAAGCCTCGATCTTTGCAATATCTACATTCTCTCCTTGGCTTTGTAACTCTGCTATATACGTTGAGAGATAATCCCCTGGGGGTAGTTGAATAATCACGAAGGTAATGATGCTAATAGCAAACAAGGTCGGTATCATGATCAAAATTCTTTGGATAAGGTATGATAGCATTGAAAATTACCGTTCCAGAGTGTTTTTGTTGGATTTTTTAAACCAAAAAGTATCCGGGCTGTAGATTCCAAAATGTGCGCCAGGATTCCAATTATAAATTGCTTTTAAGGGGACATTTTTAAGTTTATTTGATACTACTACCGGTTGAAGAACTCTTGCTATTAATCCGATTGAGTAAACCTGCTCAGTATTAATTGCCAAGATTTTGGCCCAAATTTTTTCTTTTTTCTCAAATAACGGCTCAACTCTCCATTGTTTATATAATTCGAGCAGTTCTTGGGCCTTTGGGTCATCAACGGGCTGTCCTGCTTTCCCTTCAGTTTCGAAATTTTGGCCCCATTTAGGCCATTGCAGTAATTGTTGGGTTGTTGGTGCAAATTCTGCGGGCGAACTATTAGCTGTTGCAAGTCCATTTTCTATCCCGGACCATATCGACATAGAGGTTTCACCAGAAAAAATTCTATTACGGAATACGTTTCGTTGAGAGGGTTTGGAGTAAATCTTTACCCCAATTTTCAGCCAGCTATCATGAATTAATTCCAAAATGTCGGTTTGTTCCGTGCTTTCGCCAGCTGTTTCAACAATTAAATTTAGGGGATTGCCATCAGGCATTAATCGGATCCCTCGATTGTCGCGCTGAGTTAGACCCATATCATCCAAAAGTTGATTGGCAGCTGTTAAATCAAGCTTTGCCCACTTTGATCTGTAATACGGTTTGTATAATGGTGATTCTGGTAAAACCGTATTATTACCTTCTATTGCTAAACCATAATAAATGACTTGATTGATTTCATATCGATTGACTGCCATAGATAGGGCGCGTCTAAACCTAACATCCCTGATAATTGATCGTAATTCTGCTTTTTTATGATTTAAATTTGGGAACAGCGCTAAATGTGAACCTTTCGCTGTGGGCCATAGCCTAGTCGAATAAGGAGAACGGTCCTCCCCTTTCTTTAAGAAAGTATAGTCATCGAATCGAAGGTACCGTGCTTGGAGATCTACCTCTCCAGTCCCTGATTTTGCTGATATTAATTTGTTACTGGCTATACCAAATACAAACTCGTCAACATACGGCAATTGCTGGCCCGAGGGGTCTATTCTATGAAAATATGGATTTCGTTTAAATCTTAATCTATTTGATGATGTTTTACTGACACAAACCCAGGGCTGTAACACTGGTAAATTGATATTATCGTTTCTGTAGAGATTATCCATTTTATTATGTAGTGCAGCCCAATTGCGTTGTTTAGCTGCAGAAACTCGTATTTGGAGTTCGGACTCGGTGACAAAATTCCTATGAAATTGCCGCATGTAATGAGCAGGCCGGTATATGTAAAGTGGACTTGCACCTGCTAATGCGACTAAAAAATCAGGATTTGGCTTCTCCCATTCATATTCGATAGTTAGTTCATTTAACACTCTAAATTGAGGTAACTGACCTTCCACTTTCATTACTTTCGGTGGGCCTACTGGCGAAAGTTCTGTATTGTTGGCTACGTCTTCCCACCAATAACGAAAATCTTCAGTAGAAAATCGATGCCCATCAGACCATTTATGACCCGGCCTAAGATTGAATATAAATTTTTTACCATCGATTACATCAAATGATTCCAAAATATCCGGTTGAAATTCGAACGTCTTTGGTTTGAAAATTAATAACCTGGCATAACCATATACCGTCATTTGACGGGCATCCTTTGCTCTTGCCATAAGCATCTTAATCGTCCCGCCATACTTCCCAATGCTAAGGTTACGGCTAGAGTAATCAATTGTTCTTGGTGTTTTGGGCAGTCTAGACTCAACGGGAGGCAGTTCACCGTTCTTTACCATTTTCTTGAGTAATGGAGATTCGGAATATCCGAATGCATATTGAGTAAACATGAGGATACAAAATGTGATGTATCGTAGGGTCGTTAATCCCTTTGTCATGATGCGATTTTCAAATTTGATAGGGGCTCATGCACCCGAACTAGATGCTCACTTCCAGTGTTTAGCATTTTAGTCGGTGTGCCATCCGTGATAGTGAAGGGGTACTCCCACTCTGCTGGATTGGAGCATCTATCATCCATGATACTTTTAAAATCGAGCCGTGTGTCGAGGCTAGGGCTAGGAACAGCAGAGAACAATGCTTTAGTGTACGGGTGCATGGGGTTCTTGAATAATTCGGCTCTAGGGGCCTTTTCCACTATTCGACCGGCACACATAACGGCGACATCGTCTGCTATATAATCAATGACAGCAAGGTTGTGGGAAATGAATAAGTAACTTAAAGCTAGTTGATCTTTAAGATCTTTTAATAAATTTAAGACTTGAGCTTGGATCGAGACATCTAAAGCGGACACTGGTTCATCGCAAATCAACACTCGTGGTTTCAATGCGAGTGCTCTCGCAATTCCAATACGTTGCCGTTGTCCACCCGAAAAACTATGGGGATAACGATTAAGGTGGCGGATATCCAAACCCACCAAATTAATAAGTTCTCGAACCATTTTAACTCTAAATTCATGATCTCCTATATTATGAATTACTAGAGGTTCACTTATAATATCAAATACGGTCATACGGGGGTTAAGTGAGCTAAAAGGGTCCTGGAAAATAAATTGGATTTTTTTTCGGAAGTCGATAAGTGATCTTTCGTTTAATGATAAAACATCAATACTGCCATCGTTATCTGTATAATGAACAGAACCCGAATCAGGTGAAACAGCTCGCATTATGATCTTACTCAAGGTTGTTTTCCCGCATCCTGATTCCCCCACCAACCCCAGGCAGGTCCCCCGTTTTATGTCAAAACTGACATCGTTTACCGCGGGGACTTTTTCCCCTCCAAAATTGAAGAGCCCACTCGATCGGATTGAAAATGATTTTTTAATTCCCTCGATAGACAAGATTGGTTTGATAGTAATGGCGCTTTCAGTTTTTAAATCTTCGGGACCGGGTTTTAAAAGATGGCTAGATTGTGACTCAATACTCCGTATTGGCACTAATCGCTCGCCTTCTGCCATATGAAAACGCGGGACGGCAGCCATTAATGATTTTAAATATGGGTGTTCGGCATGTCTGAATATATCCTCTACCGAACCGCTTTCCATTATCTCACCACGGTACATCACTACGACTTCATCAGCCATATTCGCAACGACACCAAGATCGTGGGTAATCATTAATAGTGCCATTTTAAATTCAGACTGGAGGTCCTTCATTAACTTTAGAATTTGCGCTTGGATTGTAACGTCAAGTGCTGTTGTCGGTTCGTCGGCTATAAGAAGGCAAGGTCTACAGATAAGCGCCATAGCAATCATAGAGCGTTGCCTCAAGCCGCCAGATAGTTCAAATGGATATGTCTTAAACCCTCTATTAGGATCTGGGAAACCTACTAAACGAAGCATATCGATCACCACTTGAATAGCTTCACTGGAGTTAAGGTTACGATGCAAAACCAACGCTTCTAGGATTTGATTTCCAATTGTATGGAGAGGGGATAGTGACGTCATGGGCTCTTGAAAAATGATTGAAATTTGCCCGCCTCTTATTTCGCGCATTGATTTACTGTTTGGGTCTAATTTTGCTACGTCAATTACAGAGTTACTTTCAAGACTGGGAGCAAATGAAATGGATCCTCCATATATTTTTGCTTGTGGAGGAAGCAGTCCCATAATAGTTTGGCTAATTACTGATTTTCCTGATCCAGACTCACCCACAAGAGCCACTGTTTTTCCAGAAAATATCTCGAAGGAGGCCTTTTTGACGGCCATTAAACGGCCTTCAGGTAATTCGAACCCAACTTCGAGGTCTTTCACAGATAATAGAGGGGGAGGGGCATCCATTTATACAGTGTCCTGGTTCTTGTTTAGATCATTATTAAAAGACGTTTGGTTTTCTAGGCCAAATCCAGCGCTTGAGAAATTATCTACCGTAGTTTCTGAGGGGGTCAATTTGTTTTCTTGAATAATATTTTTGCAGGTCTGCATGATTTGCTCAAAACCTGTAATCGTCGAGTCAATAGAAATTTTACTCTTGGAACATTTTATCGTTAATTCAAACCAGCCACCTTCGCCATTTCGATCTTTCCGTGTTGAAAAATATCTCAGTTGTATATCTGTTACTGAACATAGTTGAATACTGCTTCCAAATGGGCCTTGTGCATATAAAGCGCCATTTGCAATATGAAACACGGTTAAATGCCGTTGAGCAGTGCGGAGAAAGAAACCAAGGAAAAGAATAGCTCCAGCGGCAAAAAGATATTGAAAGATAGTGATTTTTGTAGCTGCAATTAAAAGCCCTACTGTAACCAAAAGACCTACAGTAGCTCTAAGATAATCCCCCCTCAACGAGCGTGTTGGATACTTAAAACTTTTCATTTTCTTTTTACCCAAAGTAATTTTGTGGAGCTGTTAATTGTATATTAGAGCTTTCTTTCAAAAAACCGCAGACTTCTTGAAATTCTTTCCAATCTGCACCCGACATTAGCAAATGATGCGATAGAAGTCCTAATGGTTCTTGATCTTCTTTGGCCCCAGTCCGACTATTTTTTAACTTAGAGGCAATTTCATGGGCCATAAGGTCTGCTCCGATAAATTTCCGTGTTTGTTTCCAATCAATAATGTCGACATGAGTATTAACCTGGATGAGTCCTGGGATTGAGGGGGGTGTCTTTCTTGATGCAAACGTGGAAAGGCCTGTGATACCCAATGAGGGGAGTAAGTGAGGAAGTTCATCATTTATATGGTTCCATGGAGGAACGAGACATTTAAGAAATAATTTGCCAAAAAGTTGCTCTAATTGTTTCATGCCATTTTGGAGATCTATTTTTTGAGCCTCGAGTGTTCTGATGCTGCCAAATTCCGATTTTTTATTCTCTAAAAGTTCATAATTATGATGTTTAAACCCATGAATGGCTATCTTGATATCGCATTTGTTCAACACTTTTTCTAACTGTTTGGAGACCCGTGCCGGAATAACAGCAAGTAGCGGAGGTAGTTTGAGATCATTCGCAGTAGAAATAAGGTTATCTAATTGCGGGCTGGGGCTTTCTAAGTCATCATCACGCCACCAGATCTCTATAGATCTACCCATCCTATTTAATATATTAATTTCCGTATCTAATCGCTCATAACCATAATTTAATTTCATAACAAAGCCCACAAAGCATCGGATGTAGCCATGGCGCCATCTAGACTGATGTCTAGTTTTTTAGGAGGAGTTATTTTTAATGCTTGGCACATAGCCTTATCTAGGGTCTGTGCATTGAGTTTTTTTTCATCAACGACTTGAAGTAGTGATCGTTTAGCTAGCAAATCAGAGCGTAAGCGCTGTTCAGTTTCGACGCCACCCTCGTAGGGTACAACAACAGCGGGAGTGCCAGAATTAAGTATTTCTGCGATGGTATTATATCCAGCTTGAGATATTGACAGTGTAGCCCGACCAATAACGGCGGGCAGATCAGGCCGACTTCTCTCAACAATGGCGTATTTCGATTCTTTTCGTTTGAGTTCTTTATAAATTTCCAACGGCATATGTGGCCCTGTAACAAAACGCCAAGGAATATTATTGATAGAAACTTTATCTCGGAGTTTAAATAACTTTGGAAAAGTTTCGTATCCAACCGCGCCACCACCGGCAGAGACTATAACTTCTCCTGTCCCGCCTTCACCGGTGTCTCCTATATGCTCTGGTGTAAGGACATAGCCAGTGTATTCGATCAGATGGGATATTCGTTTTTCCAATGGAAACGTATCTGACAACGATATGATGTTTTGGTCTCCATGTACTAAAATTTTATCATAAAAAGTGTCTAGTGTTTCTGCTATTTCTAAATTTCTATCGTGACGTGGCTTAGTAACAAGAATATCGCGCATTGAACAAACTACCCGCGGTTGCCACGAAGCAGCTTTTGCTTTCTCCAAAAGCGGTATTAATTCAAAACGGAACTGCCTGCGACCAAAAGGAAAAAGTTCAGTAAGAAGGATTTTTGGCTGAATTTTATCAAATAGTTCGAGGAGAGCCTGACGCCGTTTATCTCGCCATCTATCGTCTATGGGCTGATTTTTTTCATCAACAAGAATTTTAAAATCACCATCCAGTGCCCTAACGGGTGGAATCTGATGAAAGGTTGCCCCACCTACGTCAAGTTCGTTAATAGGTATTCCACCGGATACAAATGCAACATCGAACCCTTTGTTTACTGCGGCGCGAGACACTCCTGCAGCTCTTCTCAGATGGCCAATTCCAAGTAAATTTTGAACATAGATTATTAGTCGAGGTTTAGTCATCATATAAATTTCGTTTTTTGAACTCTAAATTGAGTTGGTGAGTTGCAATTTTTCCATTTAGATCTACAGAAAAAATATGAGCAGCTTTCCAATTTAATTTAATGGGAGGCTTCTCGGACATATCCCATCCAGTGGCAAGCGATAAGAGTGATCTAATTACTCCTTTATGCGTAATGGCTCCAACAATTTCATCGTTTTTAATCTGAGAAAATTCTCTCAATAATGACTGCAGTCGATGGGAAACCTGGCGCGGTGACTCGCCCCCAGGAGGCATTAAATCTAAACCTCTTTTTTCATTCTCAATCATTTCTTGGCCGTATTGATTCCTTAAATCTTCAAGAGTTCTACCTTCCCAGTCTCCCCAATTTGTCTCTATTAAACGCTCATCTATACGCATGTTCGTTATGCCCAGTAGTTTCCCTGTTTCTTGGGCTCTTAATAGCGGACTGGTTAACCAAGTTATATTCGATAAAAGGCTTGGAAGAGTTAGGTGCTTGATGGTTTCTTTACCGTTTTTGCTTAGTGGAATATCTGTTCTCCCTTGTATTTTCCCCAACTCATTCCACTCTGTTAGACCGTGCCGAATTACTGCCAGTAACCTAGTCATTATACCCTTTTAAAGTTGTTAAGCGTTTCTAAAATCCAACTGCTAAGTCGTTTGCTATTGGGCCCAAAACTATGTTCTTGGCTTGTTATCCGCAGTGCATTCCGACTTAGTTCTTTTCGGAGATTAGTGTTGTTTATTAACAACCAAGTTTTATTCGCAAAATCATTTACATCACCTTCTACAGCTAGAAGACCAGTTTTGTTATCGCGAAGTATATCTTTTACCCCACCAGAATCTCCTACTACAGCTGGTATTCCTGCAGATTGTGCTTCGAGGAGAGCCATGCCATAAGCTTCATTAATCGCTGGCCATAAAAAAATATCAGCGCTTAAATAATATTTTTCGAGCTGTTCCGATGCAAGCTCACCTGTAAAAATAATTCTATCATCAAAAAGGCCCTCTATTTCACTTCGCAATGGACCATCACCAATTATAATTAAATTCCAATCCTCTCCTGCGCGCATTTTGGTTATGGCTTTAGCCAGAATTTTATAGGAGCCAAATTTTGCACCTTCGCGCATCATTCCAACAGTTAATAACCAAACTGAATTTGACGGAAGTCCATATAGTTTTTGCAGTGATTGGCGATTAGTTAATCTTTCCACCCTTCTATTCACAATTCTACTTATTTCGAGGAAAGGCTTTAATTCCTCATATCGCGTTTTTTTTCCTAGTATTTGTTTTATTCCGGCGCGGTCGTTACTATTGATTCCAATGATTAAGTCCGCGTGAGCAACTGCTTTTTCAACCTCTCTGTTAAACATACTCCAACGGCCATCGGCTCTTTTTGGCGCATGCGAGGCTTCTGCTAATACATAGGGTATTTTCAGCGTGGAAGAGATTTTTGGGCCAATTAAATCTGGCGCCTTATAAAATACATGATAGGTGAACCAGAGATCAGGTTGCCAATTTTTGTTGTTGGAAAATTTTTCTAAAAGGTCTCTGCTAATTTTTTCTGCTTGAGTTTTTAGGTCTTCCTGTTTCTTTCTAAGGCCTAGAGATTCTCTACTTTTGAAATGGCTCATAAGTTTAATATTATGCCCTTCAGACTGAAGGCTCTTAAGTAGTAATTTAGCCATCTCGCGATCCCCAGAAGGTATCTTTGAGTCAGGTGACTTCAAAGGCGCGTAAAAGCCAATATTCATGTGACATGCTCAGTTGTATTGTCTATTACAGTTCCTTGTTGAACTTGGAGATTTTTTAGAATTATATCAATTCCTGAACGATGGCAAAAATCTGCTTTTAGCCTTTTATAGTTGTTAATCCCAAGGTCTTTTCGCAGTTTGTGATCGCTTGATAGGTCTATAATGGCTTGAGCAAGTGCGCTTGGATTATTTGGTGGGACAAGCCAGCCGGTTTTTTGATGTATAATAAATTCTGATAAAGCGGCTACGTCACTTGCTATACAGCAAAGTTCTTGGCTTGCTGCTTCCATAACGACATTTGGTAACCCATCTCGATCTCCATCTTCCGCAATTATGCTAGGCAATATAAATATGTCTGCACTTCTGTATTCTTTGAATACCTCACCTTGATTACATGCGCCCCGCCAAACTATTTTTTTCTGTAAACCTAAGTCCTGAGAATACTTTTTAAGATATCGTAGTTCCTGACCTCCACCCACATGAACCCATTGCCAACTCAGGCTATTAGGAATTAAGGAAAGAGCTTTCAGCAGAATATTAAAGCCTTTTTTAGGCACTGCCCGCCCAACAGAAAGAAAACAAATAGGGTTAGTTTCCAGGGTTCCTGTATTTATTGGCCTCAAAGGTGGTGCCTCTGGAAGAGATGTTAAATCAAGTCCGTGGTAACTCAATTGAGTTTTTCCAGGTGCAAAAGTATTCAAATGGTTAAAACCATAAGAACTGCATGTTACCGCCCATTTACAGGATAATAGTTTTTCACGTTTCTCCCATTCTGGGGTCAGCCATATATCTTTAGCGTGGGCGGAAACTGACCAAGAGCGATCAGTTATAAGGGCAGTGTAATGAGTAACAGATGCAGGGGTATGCAGAAAATGTGCATAAAGGTGTTTAATATTCGGATTGAGTTCGGCTGATAGCACCAGCGCTTGTCCCCATCGTCGTACTCTACTGGCCGTAGGGTCTCGCATGAAATCCCTTAACCATGTGCTTAGGGCTTTCTTGTATCCTTTTTTAGACCGTATTTTTATCCAACTTTTGAAAACTCGAACTGGTTCTAACAGAAGATATTCTGGCAGGTACAATAAGTTGGCTGTAATTTTTCCATGAACTGGGTGCTGTTTTTTATCGGTGGGTTGCCGAAGTGAGATAATTGTAATTTTTACACCTGATTGCTGGATAGACAAAATTTCTTGAGCTATGAATGTCTCTGATAGACGAGGATATCCTTTTACAATAATAGCAAGTTCGTCAATGCTCGCGGAACTAACTTCGGGTAACAACTTTAGGCCCTATTTAGTTCGTGCAGGTTACGTTGGTCTCGGCTCTTTTTCAGCCATCGTTTAGCAAGGTGGTTAACGTGTTGCAATCCTCCTAATATTTCTGCAGAAAACATTTCAGACGGCTTAGGTTGGCTTGGAAGTCGTCTGAGTGACTTCGCCATTTCCCTTGGATCTCGGTCACCATTATCAACAAGCATACTTATCATTCCTAATTCTTCCGCTCTTTGAGCGCGAATATATTGTTCAAGGCGAGGTTCCGTTCGAGGAACAATTAATGCCCTTTTATCAAAAGATAATATTTCACAAAAGGTATTATATCCTCCCATGGATACCATCCCTGCAGCTTTTGCCATTAAACTTTCAATTCTCGTATCGAATGTAATGACTTGAACTCTATCTAATGCACTGGCCCTTTCTATAAATTCAACCTGTCGTTCTTGTGCCATGAACGGACCCAGAACCATTAATGCTGGATAAGGAAGGTCTGCGTCATACTCATAGGCTCGTAAAACCCATTCCATAAGACCTTCCCCATCACCGCCACCACCAGCTGTAACTAAAATAAAGGGATCTTCTGGTGTTGTTAGCTGTGGCGAAGCACCAACGACCGGGACGTGTCGTCTCAGGTATCCTGTATACCTAGTTTTAAGTTTTACCGCTGCCGGCAAATCAATACCATTGAAAGGGTTGCAAACTTCCTTCATCCCATAAACCCAGAGCTCGTCATAAAGGTGTTCTAAAGCGGGTAAAACATTTTTTCTTTCCCACTCTGGGGCGAGGGCTGCAGGTTCATCCATCACATCACGGAGCCCCAATATTATTGGTGTTTCGCGCCTTTTTAACATTTCCATAGTTTGCTTTACTTCGCCTCTTAAGCCCCATGGTTCTTTGTCAACTATAAATAAATCAGGGTCAAAAGTATCTGCTGTATGTCTTATGATTGACTCTCGAAGCTCAAGAGTTTCCTCTATATCCATATGCAAACTAAGAGATGTATAATCACCATTTCGTAACTTTATGACACCAGGAATTCTTACAAAGTCTACTCGGGTCCGAAAATCAAAATTGCCTATTATAGGGGAGCCAGATAGAATCAAAACCGAAAGTCGCGATGTTGACTCCACGAGAGAGTGCGCTATTTCTCGGCAACGCCTAAGGTGACCTAACCCAAAGCTATCGTGGCTGTACATTAGCACACGGGCTGGCCGTCTCTTGTTTCTGTATTGTTTTATAGGCATAATCTGCCCCTAAACATTAAGAAAACGCGGTTCTATCACAAATTGTGTCAACTAACTAGTTTCCATTTCCAAAAAGAAAGGGAACACACTTTGTTTACCTTATTAACATCATGGTCTAAGGTTTAATTTTTAATTCCTCAAAAATTAAACCTTTAGACTGTAGCATTATGGAAAAAACTCTTTTTAAATTTATTTGGCGGTATAGCAAACGCGACCAGATAATATTATTGGTTATGACCGCACTATCATTTCCATTTTTGTATTTTTCATTAGACCTGCCAAAAATTATTATCAATAAGGCTATAAGTGGTAAGAACATACCCTCAGAAATCTTTGGGGTGCCTATTGATCAAATCGAATACCTGTTAGTTCTGAGCCTCGCTTTTCTGTTGCTGGTTTGTATCAATGGCGGTTTCAAGTTCTATGTAAATGTATTTCGCGGGCAATTGGGTGAACGTATGTTGCGTAGACTACGTTTTGATCTATTGGCTCGCGTCTTGAGGTTCCCTCTCCCGCAGTTTAGGCGCGTCAGTCAAGGCGAAGTTATTCAAATGGTTACTGCTGAGGTAGAGCCTCTTGGTGGTTTTGTGGGAGACTCTGTTGCTCTTCCAGCCTTTCAAGGAGGGACATTAATAACCATACTAATATTTATGTTTGTTCAGGACTGGATGCTCGGGTTGGCAGCTATCGCATTATATCCAATTCAAGGGTACATTATACCGAAGCTTCAATGGCACGTTAATCAGCTTGGAAAAGCTCGTGTCCAAAATGTACGGCGATTATCAGAGAAGATTGGCGAGTCTGTTTCAGGCATTGAAGAGTTGCATGCAAACGATGGAGCCCGGAGAGTTTTAGCAACGTTTACCGAGCGTTTAGGGACAATTTACGATATCCGTTATGAGATCTTTCAAAGAAAGTTTTTCATTAAATTTGTAAATAATTTTATTGCACAATTAACACCATTTTTCTTTTATTCAATCGGTGGCTATTTGGTCATCAAGGGAGATTTAACATTTGGTGCCTTAGTGGCTATTCTTGCGGCTTATAAAGATTTATCGGCTCCATGGAAAGAGTTGCTAACTTACTACCAACGCCTTGCAGATTCGAAAATTAAATATGATCAAGTCATAGAGCAATTCGATCCTCCTGGAATTTTACCCGAGAATGCCCAATTCGCAGAATTAGAGGCTGACTTTAGTCTAGCAGGTACAATCAGTGCGAATAATCTTTCTGTATTAGATGATGAGGGCCAGCCAGTCATTGAAAGCCTATCATTTCAATCAGAGAAATCAGAGCAAGTTGCAATTGTCGGTCCAAGCAGTGGCGGCAAGGACTTGGCGGCTATCCTCTTAGCACGGTTACTTATTCCAGACGGCGGCCAAATAAAAGTGGCAGATAAAATGACTCTAGAATTGCCTCAGGCGGCTACTGGTCGAAGGATGGCGTATGTTGGCCCATCAGCATTTGTCTTCAATAGCTCCTTAAAGGAAAATATCCTCTTAGGTGCAATGCATCAGCCGATGGAGGTTGGCGCGGAAGAGGACCTTAGTTCAGAGGAAAAGAAACGTAATTTTCGTAATGCAGAATTATCAGGAAATTCGTTAGATGATCTTGAGGCTAACTGGCTTGATTATAAAGCAATAGGATCAGATTCAGATAGCGGTTTGAGGGAAAAGCTATTAGATCTTTTAAAGATTGTAGATCTTGACGATGACACATACGCTTTAGGCTTGAGGGGAACTATTAACCCTCTCGAAAATAAAGAGTTAGCAGAAAACATATTATCTGCCCGTAAGGCGCTACAGGAACGATTGAAGCAACCTGAAATATCAGAAGCAGTTGAGTTATTTGACAAAGAGAAATTTAACAATAATGCATCAGTTGCTGAAAACCTGCTATTTGGCACCCCAGTTGGTGATAATTTTGTCATCGAGAAGATAGCAGAAAACGAATATGTCAGGGAGACACTACGGTTAGTTGAATTAGAAAATGAATTTGTCAGGGTGGGCCGTGATGTAGCGTCAACAATGGTTGAGTTATTCGCTGATCTCCCGTCTGATCATGAGTATTTCTCTCAATATTCATTCATTGCTGGCGATGACCTACCCGACTTCCAAATCCTTCTGGGTCGAGCGGAGCGTTTAGGGCTGGACTCTATGGAGCAAGAAGATCGCGATCGGTTCTTAGCACTACCATTTATGTTGATCCCTGCGCGGCATCGACTTGGTTTGATAACTGACGAAATTAAAGCTCGTATTTTAAAAGCGCGACAAGAATTCGCTTCTAATATACCAGATAGTCTGAGAGGCTCCATTGAGTTTTATTCGGAAGAAAAATATAACGGGTCTGCTTCTTTACAAGATAATATTTTGTTTGGGAAAATTGCTTCGGATAAAGCAGATTCTAGTGAACAAGTTGGAAACTTAATATCAGAAGTTATAGAATCTGAGAATATTAGACCTATAGTTGTGGAGGTTGGGCTTGGCTTTCAGGTTGGGTTGGCTGGATCAAAGTTGTCGGCGGCACAACGACAAAAAGTATCGTTAGCAAGGGCATTAATAAGATCTCCGGATGTATTGATCTTAAACGAGGCAACATCTGCCTTAGACTCCGGTAGCCAATCTAAAGTGATTAAAAATATTATGGAGGCTACAAAAGGTAAGAACCTTTTATGGGTACTTCAGAGAGTTGGTTTAGCGGATGTTTTTGATCGTGTTTTGGTTATGAGTGGCGGAAGAGTTATCGAAACGGGTAGCTTTAAAGAGCTAGAAAGTCAGCCGGATAGCACGCTTAATAATCTATTACGTGACGAATAGGATTATTCTCAAGGAATACCGGAGAAAAAAATGAGTCTAAATAAAGAAGCCGAGTTACTTAGGGATATTCCATTGTTTCGGAATATAAGTCCTGCCAAATTAAAATTACTAGCATTTACGTCTGAGCGTTTATGGCATGATGATGAACAATTCCTTTTTAAAGAGGGTGATGATGGAGACGCAGCTTACATAATTTTGAGCGGGACAGCGGTGGTTTCTATAGAATCAAATTCTGGCTCTCAAGAAGTTGCAAGATTGAAAAAAGGAGGTGTCGTTGGAGAAATATCAATCTTGTGTGATGTTCCACGTACTGCGACTGTCCAGGCGCAAGACTCACTTACAACCCTTCGTATAACTAAAGATACCTTTTTCCATTTAATAACAGAATTTCCTGAAATCTCGATTGAAATTATGCGTGAGTTGGCGTTCCGTTTGGATGAAACTAATAAGCAGCTCAGAGAGGCTCTAAATCGGAAATAGAGTTATTCTTCTCACATATAATTTTTGGAATGATTGAGAATGAGTAGGCTTGACAGTGTTATACGTCGTTTAACGTCGCAGAAAATAGTATTAGAATGGGCGGTGGACATTATACGTTACTTAGACGGTACGGTTCTAGAATTAGGTCTTGGAAATGGCAGAACCTACGATCATTTGCGCGAAATATTGCCTGATCGTGATATATATGTTTTTGAGAGAGAGATAGCTGCGCACCCCGACTGTATACCAGAAAAGAGCTTTCAGTATTTAGGTGACTTTCGGGATAGCTTACCGTTTGCACATCAAGTTATGGGTGCGAACTCAGTATTGGCACACTTAGATATTGGAACCGGAGAAAAACAAGTAAGTATGCAGCTCGCAGAACAAATCGCACCTCTTGTGCTAGATTTAATGAAGGACAGAGCAATAATTATTAGTGATCAGGAAATAGAGGGCTGGTCATATATGCTTATTCAACCACTAGAAAGCATCCCTAAGGATAGAATTTTTATCTATCAGGTGGCTAAAAAATAAAGCTTAAAGATTACCTTCTGGTAAGGGAGCAAAGTCAGATTTACCCTCAACTTCCTTGTAATGTGAAAGTGCCCAATGAACACTTGGAAATGCTAGATTTTCCCATGGTATATTTTCCCAATCAAACAATTCAACTGCCGTAGACTCGATGCCAGGAGCATAGATTGGTGAGACAAGCTTAGCTCTGTATATGAGATGAACCTGACTTAAGCGTGCAATATTGTACACACCGAGTAATGCATCAATTTGGATATCGGTACATGCTTCTTCTTTAGCTTCCCGTTTTGCGCCTTCTAAAGCCGTTTCACCCTCTTCCATGAAACCAGCTGGCATCGTCCAATAACCAATCCTTGGAGCTATAGATCTTCTGCAAAGTAAGAACTTATCTTCCCAGGTGCATACTGCTCCCACTATGATTTTGGGGTTTATATAATCTATGAATCCGCATTCGTTACACACGAGCCGTTCAAGAGCATCACCTGGTGGAATTTGTCTGTGTATTGGGCCGCCGGTGCGGTTATCATATGTTGAAGAAGACATAACAACAGTTTGCCGCGTTGGTACTGGTTCATCAAGCTATATAATATATAAGTTTTAACGGGGCATATTGTGTATAGATGAAATAAGTGTTCTTTTTTTATACCAAGATGTCTAAATTGCTACCTCGAGCAGACGATAACTGCCGTTGCACTGAAGATTCTTCTATATCTCTATTTTCATTTTCAGCCGTTGTTGCATTATTATCTTCGGTAGCCGTTACACTATTTGTAGAAAGAGTCTTAACTCCCGAACTTTTGATTTGCTCTGTTGGAGGAGGAGTAGTTAAACCTGTGACCGATGCGTTATTAGCTGTCGCTTGAGGCGTTACCGGTTGTATCATTTGCATCTCTCCCCTTCTATTAAACCATAAATATTGCGTTTTCTAAAGTCAAGGACTCACTTATTTTGAACTTTTAATGCTATTATTCCTGGCAATTCTTTTCCTTCGAGCCATTCTAAGAAAGCCCCACCCGCGGTTGAGAGATAACTAAACTCTTCTTCAACGCCTGCCTGTGTTAGCGCTGCGACAGTATCTCCTCCTCCTGCGACTGACGTGAGACCCCTTTTTTTTGTGGAATAACCGACAAACTTTGCTAAAGAAACTGTAGCTTCATGGAAGGGTGAAATTTCAAAGGCTCCTAGTGGCCCATTCCAGATAATCGTTTTACATTTACTTAACTGCTCTGAGAATTCTGCAATGGATGCTGGACCGGCATCTAATATCATACTGTCTGATGGTACACTTGTTATTGGTAAGGTTTCTATTTTTGGGTCTTGTTTTAGTTCGTCAGCTACTACGGCATCGGTTTGCAAGACTATTTTACAACCTGAAATTCCCGCAGCTTTTTCGATATTTTTAACGGTTTCTGCTAAATTTCTCTCTGCTAATGATTTTCCTATACCTATTCCTCGTGCAAAGAGGAATGTATTTGCCATTCCCCCCCCAATAATTAACAAATCAACCTTCTTTACGAGATTCTCAAGTAGTTTAAGCTTGGTAGATACTTTAGCTCCACCAACTATTGCTCCTAAGGGGCGTTGTGGTGTTTCTAAAGCTCGCGCCAATGATTCTAATTCTGATTGTAAGAGAATTCCTGCATAACTTGGCAGTAAGTGTGCCAAAGAACTTATCGACGAATGCGCCCTATGTGAGACTGAAAAAGCGTCATTTATAAAAATATCGCCTAAATCCGATAGTTTTTTTGAGAAACACGGGTCATTAAGCTCCTCACCGGCATGGAAACGTAGATTTTCGAGTAGTAGTATGTCTCCCTCTTTCATCATATCAACATCTGAGTGAACTAGAGTTCCAATACAGTCATTGGAAAAAGAGATATTAAAACCCTTCAAAGCATCCTGCATAGTAGGCATCAGATGTTTAAGAGATAGATCATCATTATACTGGCTGTTTGGACGCCCAAAGTGTGATAAAATAATAACTTTGGCACCAGCTTTTGAAAGCCTTGTGATAGTTGGAAGAACTTTTAGGATACGGTTCTTATCTGTTATTCTTTTCCCTTGCATAGGAACATTAAGATCAACACGAACTAAGACACGTTTGCCCTTGGGGGAAAAATCATCTAACGTTCGATAGTTATTCATAATCTAATCCTCTTTCTAGAATATGCAGGACTTTTTTCTTAAAATTAATTGTGTTATTTTATGGGGGTGTATTATGTTCGGCCCAATCAAATAGCTTATCCATAAACTCTATACATTCAGAAATTTGGCTAACCGCAATAAATTCGTCCGGCTGATGTGCTTGTTGAATGGAACCGGGTCCAAAAATTACTCCTGGTATACCCGCTTGTTGAAAAAGGCCCGCCTCTGTCCCAAACGCTACTGTACCCGATTCATTTAAACCTGTGAGATGGCGAATTAAATGCTCGGCAGGGGATTGGTGGTCGGGTATCAACGGGGGTGTATCATTTCTTAATTCGGTCGCAACATTAGCTAGAGAAGAAACTTCTCTCAATTGAGGTTCAATCGTATTTGATATAAAGTTCCGTATCTTCTCTTCGAGAAGATCTGGGTTCTCTGACGGTAAACTCCGATATCCCCAATTAAAGTTAGTATATTCTGGTATGATATTATTGGCGGTGCCCCCCTCTATGATCCCCAAATCGAATGTAGTGTAAGGAGGGTCAAATAAGCAGTCAGGAGTAGCTACTTTTTCTAGTTCATTCTGCAGTGATTCTATATAATTTATAATCCGTGCGGCTGCCATTATCGAATTGGCGCCTCTGCTTGGTTCGCTAGAGTGACCTGGAACACCCCTTACAGTTGTCTTAAAAGCGCGACCTCCTTTGTTTCCTCCTACAATTTTCATTAGAGTTGGTTCTCCTACGATAACAGCACTAGGTAGGGGCAAATTTTCTATTACGTCAGTGATAAGCCCTCTTACTCCTACGCATCCGACCTCTTCGTCGTAAGAAAATGCGAAATGTATTGGTGTCTTGAGACTTTTCTTTTTTAATTCGGGTGCCATAGCTAGCAAAATAGCACAGAAACCCTTCATATCGGAAGCACCTCTGCCAAAGAGCTTACCGTTCTCTTCAGTCATCTCAAATGGTGGTTTGGTCCATGTTTGACCATCAATTGGTACGACATCGGTATGCCCTGAAAGAACAATTCCGCCTATATCTGTTGGCCCAATAGTGCACCATAAGTTTGCTTTTGATTTTTCAGAATTATAGGTAAGACGAGTGTTAATATTTATATCTGTAAGGTAAGATTGAATTGCATTTATTAATTCCATATTACTCAATCGTGACGTGGTATCGAATGCAATGAGGCGTTCTAACCATTTCTTAGATTCTGACAGTTTATCTGACATAAATTTAATACCTAAAAGTTTGAGTTATCGATTCCAAAATGCAGGTGAAAACATCACCAACACAGTAAATAGTTCAAGCCGACCTAGGAGCATACCAAACGATAATATCCATTTAGCGGCATCAGGCAGTCCAGCAAAGTTTCCGGTAGGACCAATTGTCGATCCGAGTCCTGGCCCAACATTGCTTATGGCCGTAGCAGCTCCTGATATCGCTGTTATGAAATCAAGCCCTAGTGCTGAGAGCCCAGCAGCTAAAGCCGCAAAACAAACAATATATAGGAAAAAGAAACCCATTACAGCATTTGAAACCGGTTCTGGAATAACTTTGCGGTTGTAATAAGGAATAAAAACGCCGTGTGGGACTAGTAATCGACTTAATTGTGCCTGAGCTGTTGCCGCTAGGATTTGAAACCGAAAAATTTTTATTCCGCATGTTGTTGATCCGGCGCAACCGCCAATAAACATTAAGCAAAGAAGTAACGTTATAGGAAAGCCGCCCCATAGGCCAAAATCTTGTGTAACATAACCCGTCCCTGTTAGTATTGAGATGACATTAAAGGCTGAATTCCTGAGCGTATCTACACCGCCAACATTAGAATCATCCCAAATCCAAAATGTTATGCCCGATACTGATACAAAGACAATCACAAGGAACCATTTAACTTGGCTATCATGGATAATGGGAGATAAATCACCACGTACTACACGAAGATAATAAACAAATGGAAGGGATCCAATTATCATTCCTGCTATAATGATCCATTCGGCAACTGGATTATTAAAATGGCCAATAGAACCATCTTTTGTGGAATAACCTCCAGTCGCTATAGTAGTCATAGAGTGGGTTATGGCATCAAATCCATTAAACCCTGATATCCATAATGCTAATGCGCATAGAGCTGTCATCACTAAGTAAATGGCAAATATACCACCAGCTAACTGAGCCGCTCGTGGTAAAACTTTATCTGGAGTGTCGAATGCCTCCGTTCTGAAGAGCTGCATGCCACCAACGCTTAACATAGGCAGCATAGCCATTGCCATCACAATAATCCCCACTCCACCCAACCACTGTAATAATGCTCGCCAGAGTAAAATACCTGGAGGAGCCTCGTTCAAACCAACAATTACTGTGGACCCGGTTGTAGTGATGCCAGACATCGACTCAAAAAAAGCATCTGCTACGCTTAGATTGAGTCCAGAAAAAACAAAAGGTAACGCTCCTACTGCTGCTACAGATACCCAACTCATCGTGGTTAGCAGAAATGCTTGCCTTAAATTAAGGTTAGAGCGGGAGCTTGCTCTCGTAGCCAACATAAGTGACACACCAACAAACAATGCAACCGCCGCTGAACCAGCAAAAACTTGCCAGTCTGAATTTCCTGTCGCGAGATCTGCAATTGCAGGCAGGCCCATTGCAATGGCTAAAAGAGACATAAGTAACCCGATAATAAAAAGAACGGGCCCGATGGTTACCAATTTGGTTCCAATCGTTTCTGTTAAACATAAAAAAATTGTTTAGTATTTAAACCTAGGACAAGTTAAATGCTAGATCGTATCACTAACTATTTTCAAAGTTAATAATGATTTTTCCCAATTGATGACATAAAATCATTTCTCAGCTGAGTGTCGTCCTTAAAACAGCCCAAAAGTATTTTAGTAACCATTCCCACACCAGATTTATGCACTCCTCTCGTTGTCATGCATTCATGCACAGCGTCAATAACCACGGCAACACCCTTGGGCTTCAAGGATACATTTATGGCATTAGCAATTTCTGAAGTTAGTTTTTCCTGAATTTGTAGTCTTTTTGCAAATGTTTCCATTGTTCTGGCTAGCTTGCTAATTCCGACCACCCGTCCATCTGGAACATATGCTATGTGTGCTTTACCAATTATCGGAAGCATGTGATGTTCGCAAACAGACTCGAGCCTTATATTCCGAAGTAAAACCATGTCAGAATAATTGTCAGATTCCTCAAAGGTACGTTGAAGAACCTCTGATGGATCTTCTGAATAGCCTCTGAACATCTCTTCATATGCTTTAACTACTCTTTTTGGAGTATCTAACAGACCTTCTCTTTCGGGCGTATCCCCAAGCCATCTTATTAAAGTTCGCACAGCGGACTCCGCTTCTTCTCGGGAGGGACGACTGACCCCGGTCGAGCCACTACTCACAATCCTGGGACGTTTTATTTTTATACTATCATCTGGAGCCACATTAATTTCCTTTTTTATCGTGCGTTGGCGGAAGACGTATAATTTTCTGCTCTTTAGTTTAAGCATTATTTTAATAGAAAATTCAAAGCCAAGTGGTTTTTTTACAGCAAAAAGGGTAATTCACATTTAGGTTAATTCAACTGTCTTGGTTGATGAGGGCTATCTAAAGAAAAGGCAGGTACCTTAACATCGAATGCGGCACCCTTATCATCCGCCATTTCATAAAAACCTACCATCACCCCAGATGGGGTTTTTAATGGGGTTCCACTGGTGTACTTGAAACTAG
>MDSX01005508.1_pt1 | contig 34964 bp, 36 predicted proteins | sample 811141 | NCBI WGS metagenome assembly MDSX01 (sample SAMN05326642, study PRJNA326480) | marine metagenome | isolation source: seawater | place: Atlantic Ocean: South East | collected 2010
CTTGAAATAATAAAAAAAATAAACAAAAAATTCAAAAATATAAGATTATTAAATTCAAAGACTAAATTTAATGAAATATCTCACGGAATAGATTTTGCACTAACTGCGCATGGAAGTATTGGTCATGAGTTACCACTTTTAGGTGTTACCGTAATAAATTCAAATTCTCATAATCCTCATTGTGCATACAAATTTAACTATACGCCAAAAAATATTACTGATTATAAAAAAAAAATTCTTAACCTTAATAAAAAAGTAAAAATAAAAATTAATAAAAAAGAAATTTATCAATTTTATTATATGCATTATTATTATATGAAATCAAACTTATATAATTCCTTAAGAAAAATTAAACCTAAGAACAAAGGAATTTCATTTTTAAAAAGTGCCCAGAAGATGTATTTTAATTCAAAATTTGAAAATGATAATTTAAAAATTAAGAATTTTTATTTAACTAAAAGGTCTAAATTTTTTGATGACAAAAAAAAAGAAATAACATTCTCGAAAATATGTAATTTATAAATTAAAATTATTATTACATGTAATTAATCTAGATAAAAATTTTAATTTTAAATAGCTTAAATCATTTACAGATATATAATAAAACATGGATTACTTAGATGAGAAAAAAAAAATACACATTTATTATTTATTATTTTCACTTTTATTTACAATTACATTCGCATCATCATACATCAATTTAGTAGTTATAAATCATGATATAGACGGCTTGCTAAATTTTCCAAGCAACACTGGTTTAGGCTCTTTAAAAAATCAACATGACATTACTATGATTTTTTCATGGGCACGACGAGCTGCAGAAAATTTTAGTATTTTTGATTTAGGATCAAATTTAAGTGGGGTAGAAAAACATTATCATCACTTTTCATCAAGAGGGTTTGGCTTATTTTTATCTGGATTTTCCACCTATATATTTGAAGACCCTATTAATGCAATTTTCTTAACTTATTTTATCTGTGGTTGTATTAATTTTTATTTAATCTTAATTTATTTTAAAAAATTTAATTTTATTACTTCCCTATTTTTATGTTGTTCAGCAATCATGTTTGGATCAAAGATATTTGGCGGGGTTCTAAATCCTTTTCATTATTATGAATATTTTTTAAGAGAATTTGAAAATATTAAAATTTTTAACTCATTAGAACATTCAGTATATACAGCTTTGTATAGAACACCTAACATTTTAATAAATAATATTTTCATATTTCTAAGTTTTTATTCAATCAAAAAGTTTAATGGTAGGTTATATGATTTTAAAACCTTATTTATTATTGTCCTAATCTCTATAAGCACAATTATCGACCCATTAATTTTCATTGTAATTAGTTTATTTTTCTTTTTAAAAATTACATTAAATTTTTTTAAAAAAAAATTAAGTATAAAAAATTATTTTATTTTCTGTAGTTTTCTTCTATTGGTATCAACATCATTAATATTTCATTATCAAAATTCTTTAATTGCATTTAGTGACAATCAAAAACATGGCACAAGTTTAGGAAATTTTTGGACTGGTAATTATTTATACTCATTTGAAATGTTAATTATTCCAATTGTGTTATTTTTTCTTTTAACAAAGAAAGAAAAAAATGAGTGTATAGAGGAGCTATTATTAATAGTATCTTTATTAAGTATATATTTAACCTTGATGCAAATAAACGAGATAGCCGCAAGCAGAATAACTAATCGAAATTTTGAAATAATTATAGCTTGTATTAGTTATCTATTTCTTTTTAAATTTTTAAAAGATTTAGATAAAACAAAAATAATACTAGCATCTTTATTATTAGTATTTCACTTTCCATATATATATTTATTAGCAGGAAAGGTTTTATTTTTTAAATATACTATTTTTTTTGTTGTAATTTTAATTTTAATAATTTTTTTTTATTTTTTACGAAAGTTTGTGAATACAAAAAAAATTTTAACATTATGCTCATTTTTATTTGTTCTAATTTTTTTTGTATCAATATTTTTAAAAAATACTAGTCACACTTATAAAGTTGATAATGATGAAATTATGCAGAAAGCTTTTTTTAATTGGATATCGAAAACTCAAAAGGAAAAAAATTTAATTAGCCTAAACTTTGGAATTTTATTAAATGCAGAATTACATACCAATCAAAGTGTTTTTTTGTCAAATATAACTAATGTGCCATCACATATTGATAGATCTTTTTTAATGCAGAGATTGAATAATATTTTTTATTTATATGGATTTACAATTGAAGATTTAAATAAATTTTTAAAAGATTATATTACCGAATGGGAGATAAACATTGATAATTTTAATCCACACAGAAAAAATTTAGCTATTTTAAATAAAATTATATTCTATGAAAATTTTCAGAATGATTATGAAAAAAGTAAGCCAATAAAATTATTAGTCGATAGTTATAAAGAATACTTATTAGATGATTTAGAAAGATTAGAAAATTTTGATACATGCATTATCACAAATTATGATGAAAAATTTATAAAAGAAAATTCTTTTTTTTCAAAAATTAAAGAAGAAGAACCTATTTATGTAAACGATTTTATAAAAGTTTACAATTGTATTGAATTTAAAAACAAAATTTCAAAAATAAAAAATAATTTTTTATTAAACTGATATTAATGAGTTAAATATTAACTTAAATTTTAATGAAAATAAAATAAATAAATATAATTAGCTATAAATTTAAATATATTATAAAATTATATTCTTACGATTAATGAATTTTCAAATTAAAAATAAATTTATCTAATGAGAGAATTAAATAATTACTTATCTAAAAAATACTATTTATTTAATCATATTAAAAATATTTATGATAAACTGTGTATAAATTATGTAGATATAGGTTCTTCTCATAATCAAAATCTTTTAATCAAATATTTGAAAAATCATTTAAAAATAAAAACAACAAATTTTGATGCTTTTGATACTTATGATCAAGACGACACATTAACTAATACATATAAAAAATTACTAAGTGACAAAAAAAAAATAGTAAATTTTTATGAAAACTTTCAAGCTGAAACAAGTAGTGTATATCCAGTTTCAGATAGATATAGTAATTTATTTAAAGAAAATTTTAAAGATAGAAAAATTAAAAATATAACTCAATTAGAAACTATTTCATTAGATGAGCTTAATTTAAAAAATGTCAACATGATTAAAATTGATACTCAGGGATATAATTATGAAATCATTAACGGTGCAAAAAAAACATTGAGTGAAAGTTTCCCAATAATAGTAATTGAAGCATGGAATATTGATATATATAACCAAGAATTTAATATCGGAGATCAAATAAGTAAGCTCAAAGAAATTGGTTATGTCTTATTAGATATAGAAAATAGTCATAGTTGGGATGTATCTAATAATTTAAAATTTTATAATTCAAAAAAAATTTTTGTTGGATGTGAAATGATTTTTATAAAGGAAGAACTACTTTATAAAAATTTAATTATTAACTCTGAAACCATGAATAATGTTTTATCTTTAATTATTTTTTTAGATATTTATGGATTTAAAAGTTTGATAACTAAAATAATTGACAATCAGGAATTTCTTGATCATAATTTAAAAAATGATTTAGTTAATTTCTTTTCACGAAATTCAATTAAAATTATAAATTCACTTTCACGAAACAAGGCAATTAAATATTTTTTTAATAAATTTTTTAAATTTAAAATTGATGGGATTTTCTATCATTACTAATTCATTGTAATTATATGATAAGAGATATTTTAAAATTATTAAACTTAGTTAATAAAAATATAATAAAAAAATTTTTCTTTTTAAATATATTGTTTATAATTAATTCATTTATTCAATTAATTTATATATATTCTATTTTTCCTTTGGTGAGTTCTATCACAGGTCACACAAGTGAATTTTTATTAAAATTATATGATCTTAAAAATTTGTTTTACTTATCATTTTTAACAAATTTAGAATTTTCAATATTAGTTTTCATATTTTTTTCAATTTCTGCAAATCTTGCAATTATGTTAACAAATTATATGAATTTTAATTTTACTTATTCTACAACAGCTATTGTAAGATCTTTTTTTTTTAAAAAAAATTGTGACAAAGATTACTTAAATTTAATTTCAAAAAATAGTTCTTTTTATACTACCACCATATTAGACCAGGTTGAAAGATTCTGCTCAAATACATTAGGATCTTTTAGTAACATTTTTAATCAGGTTTTCTTAATAATTTTTATTTCTACACCTCTTTTAATAACAAATTTTAATTTATCTATTTTACTTATTCTGTTCTTAATAACAGTTTTTATATTAATAAGTATTTTAATGAAAAAATTATTTGTTAATTACGGAAAACAAATATCAATTTATTTAGAAAATAGAAATAATTTATTATTACAATCATTAAAAAATTTTAGAGAAATTAAAATTTTTAATATTCAAAACCACTATAAAAATACTTTTCAATACTATGAGTCAAAACTAAACAAAATATACAAATTTACATCTTTTATAAGCCATTCGACCAAACCAATTCTTGAAATATTATTAATACTTATTTTATCTATCTCTAGTTATTTTTTTTTAAATTTTGATAATATTGGTATTGAGTTTTTTTCAAAATTATCAATATTGTTATTTTCATTTTATAAGTTGGCTCCAGCGTTTAATGCTATTTATAGTGCATTTAATACATTAAGCTTTGTCAAAGATGCAGTTAAAAAGTTAATTCTATTTTCCGATGAATTTAAATCAATAGAAAAATATAACAGTCCAATAGATAATATTGATTCAATAAAGCTTAAAAATATTAATTTTGCTTACGAAAAGAAAGGTTTAAAAGTATTAAAAAATATTAATATTGAGTTTAAAAAAAATAATATTTATTTGTTATCTGGTAAATCAGGATCAGGTAAATCAACGTTACTAAATATTTTAATCGGACTAATTAGATTCGATGGAGGAAATTTTCTTTTAAACAATAAAGAAGTAGCAATTTATGAAAATTTAAATTGGTTTAAAAAAGTAGCCTATGTATCCCAAAGTATAAATTTATTAAATGATAATTTATTAAGAAATATAGCTTTAGGAGATGAATTTATTAATGAACAAAAAGTAAAAGAATGTTTAGAAGATGTTGGTCTTTTAGAGGATTTAAAAATGAGACTCAATGAGAATATATATGAAAATAATTCAAATATAAGCGGAGGTCAGCTTCAAAGAATAGGTATAGCAAGAGCAATTTATAAAAATAGTGAATTATTAATTTTAGATGAACCAACCTCAAATTTAGATCCATTATCAGAACAAATAGTTGCAAAAACAATAAATTCTATCAAAAAAGATAGAATTATATTAGTTGTGTCACATAAATTGATTGAAAACATAAGTTTTACCAAGCATCTTATGATGTTAGACGGAGAAATTACCGAAGTTTAATATTTTCAATTATGAACATTACCACTTATAAATCTTCATTAATTATAGTTATTATTAAATTAATATTTTATGAATGTAAATTTTATTATACCATGTTTTAACGAAGAAAAAATTATTTATGAATCTATTAAATATTTAATTGAGAAAATAAAAAAAAATAAATATTTAAATGAATTTGAAATTATTCTTGTTGATGATGGATCTAGCGATAATACATGGCCTATTATTCAAAAATTAAATCTTGAAGATAATAGGATAAAAGGTATTAAACTTTTAAAGAATTATGGTCATCTGTCGGCTTTAAATGCTGGATTTAGAGAAAATAATTTAGATTATATTTGCATGTTAGATGCTGATTTTATGTTGGAATATCCTAAGGATATGGTTGAAAAATTATTAGAGAAAATGTCCACAAATCAATATGATATTATTCAGGTTGCAAGAGATCAATATCATGCAAATTTTTTAAAAGCTACTAGTTCAAAATTATTTTATTTTATATTTAATTTTTTAAGTAATGTAAAAATTATTGTTAGTGCTCCAGATTTCAGAATAATGAATTATAAAGTCTTTAAAAAATTAAATTCCTTAAATCATAAAATTTTTTTTAGAAGAGAAATCGTCGCGTTTGATTTTAAAATAAAGATTCTAAGTTTTGATCAGTCATCAGTAAGGAAAAGTAAATTTACATTTCTTAAAATGTTAAGTTTTGCTTTAGAGAGTCTTATTTTTAACACAGGACTTCTCAAAAAGAAAAGTGACTTTATAGTGAAAGAAAGAATAAAATAAGTAATCTTGTAAATTTAATAAGTTAATTTATAAAAGGTCCTCAATGAGAATATTTTTAACTGGTCATAAAGGGTTGTTAGGAAGTGCAATCTATAGAGAACTTAATAAAAAGAAAAATCTAAAACTTTTGATATCTGATAAAAAAAACCTAGATTTAGAAAATTATCAAAATACAGAAATTTGGTTTAAAAAAAATAAACCTACACATGTAATTAATGCTGCTGCAAAAGCAGGCGGCATAGAAGATAATAGCAGATATCCTGTAGATTACATGATGACTAATATTAAGATACAAACGAATTTAATTGATTTATGCCATAAATATAAAATAAAAAAATTTTTATTTATTGGTTCTTCATGCATTTATCCAAAATTTAGTAAAATACCAATAAAGGAGACAGAGCTATTAAAAGGTGAGTTAGAACCAACAAACCAATGGTATGCTCTAACTAAAATTCATGGTGTTAAATTATGTGAGGCTTATAATAAACAATATGGGAAAAATTTTTCATGCGTAATGCCAACGAATTTGTTTGGTCCAAACGATAAGTATGATGAGCGCTCTCATGTGATACCTGCATTAATTAAAAGAATGCACAATGCTAAAATTAATAAAGATCTAAAAGTTAAAGTATGGGGAGATGGTAGACCAAAAAGAGAATTTTTATATGTTAATGATTGTGCAAAAATTATATGTAAAATTTTACTTGATAATAAATATTACAAATTGATTAATATTGGAACTAATGAGGATATAACTATTAAAAATTTAGCTCAAATAATTAAGAAAATTGTAGGATTTCAAGGAAAATTAGAATTTGATAATAAAATGCCTAATGGAGTTATGAGAAAAACGATGGATATAACTCAAATAAAAAAACTTAAATATAATAAATTCACAAATTTTGAAAAAGCTTTAAGACTAACTTATAAAGATTTTCTAAGTAGGTTTTAATTGTTTATTTCAGTAATAACTCCAACTTTCAACTCTGAAAAAAATATTCTAAAAAATATCGAGTCTTTAAATTTACAAGAAAAAATTTTTGAGCAAATAATAGTAGATAATAAATCTAATGATAAAACTATTGAAATTATTAAGAAAAGTGCAAATTATCCTTTTAAAATCATTTCTGAGAAAGATGATGGGATTTATTATGCGATGAACAAAGGTATTTCAAAAGCTACAGGCGATTATTTGTTATTTTTAAATTCTGACGATTGGATTCCCGAAAATACTTTTAAAATTGTTGAACATGAAAGAAATAAGAATCCTAAGGTAGATATATTTTATGGAAATACAAATTATTATAAAAATGATAAAATTAATTTTTTTCAAAAAAGTGATATTAATAAGATTCTTAGAACAAACTCATTATCACACCAAACAATGTATTTTTCAAAAAAAATATTTTTAAAACATAAATTTGATATAAAATATAAAGTCGCTGCAGATTATGATTTAACTATAAAGCTTTTTAAAAATCGATATAATTTTTATTTTATAAATAACACTTTATCGAACAATCTAATGGGGGGTTACTCATCAAATTTATTTGAGTCATTTAAAGATTTTTTTCAAATTCAAAAAAAAAATAATGGTTTGATAAAGGCTATAGTTTATACATTTGTGGAATATAAGTTTCAAATATTTAAATTAATCTCACTTAAAAAAAAATAAAATGAAAATTAAGAAATTTATTAAACAATTTGTTCCACCAATTATTATTAACTTTTATAACTCAATTCAAAATTATAATTTTAAAAAATTCTGGAAAAGCAATAAAAAAAACTTTTCAACAGATCATGAATTAGTAAGAATGATTGATTATTTTATTGGTTCAAAAAACTATATGTTAGTTTCAAATTATTCGAAATATCTAAATATTAAACATTTAAAACAGTTAATAAGTGATGGAAACGATATTAATCATTTCTCAACATCAGTAGCAAAAAATTATTTTACTTTTATTGATGTGGAGGATGAAATGATAAAGAATTCAATGGATAGAATAAAAAATGAAACAAGTTCAGATAGTTTAAATCTATTTAAAAAACAAACTAATTTATCATACACTGAAAGTATTAAATATAATAATTTAGTCTACTTTCTGTGGCTTAATGCTAAAAAAAAAAAAATTTGGATAAATTAAATCAATTAAGTGATATTGGCTATTTAAGTTATAATGATCCTTATATTGAGATAAATGGTGCAAAAATATCTTTAGATAAAATTAATTCTATTTTCGATTATGAAAAGTTAGATAAATTTGCCAATTTATCAAAACAAAATAATATACTTGAAATAGGGGCAGGCTCAGGACGGACAAGTCAATCAATCTTAACTTTCAATAATGTAAAATACGTCATTTGTGATATTCCTCCTGCGTTATATATTTCTTATGAAAGATTAAAAAAAGTATTTCCTGATAAAAAAATAGATCTTGTTTATATGGAACAAGATAAAGATAAATTAAATACTAAAATTAATGAATTAGACATTTCATTTATAATGCCTGATCAGTTAAATTTGATAAGAAAAAATTTTTTTGATCTCACATTAGCGATAGATTGCATTCATGAAATGGATAAAAAAACAGTTAAAAAATTTTTTAGTGATATAAATCAACTATCTAAGATATTTTGTTTTTCAGTTTGGAAAAAATGTAGTTTGCCATTTTCAAATATTCTGACTAAAGATCACGTCTTTGATTATTATCAGAATGGGTATGAAGTTCCATCAAATTGGACTAAACAATTTGAAGAAGAATTAGATTTCCCTTCAAATTTTATTTTTTGTGGATATAAAATAGAATAATTGTGCAAGTGAAAAAATATAAAGTCACATCACCAATATTAATAATTTTTTATAACAGAATAGATAAAACTAAAAATATCTTAGAAAATTTATTGAAATTAAATAATGATTATTCAAGATTGTATTTTTCAGTTGATGGTCCTAAAAATTATGAGGATATAAATAAAATACAAGAAGTAATTAGTTTGTTAAGAATTTTTAAAAAAAAGTTAAAAAACGTTGAATTAATTATTAATGAAACAAATTTAGGGTTACAGCAAAATATAGTAAAGTCGATAGATTATGTTCTAAGTATCAATGATACAATTATTGTTTTGGAAGATGATCATATTGTATCTCCTGAATTTTTTAGATTTTGTGACGACATGTTGAAGAAATTTAGAAATAATGAAAGAATATTCCAAATATCAGGTAGTTGTTATCTTCCAAATAAACTTAAAAAAGATGATATTTTTTTTTCAAAAATGCCTGATTGTGTAGGTTGGGCGACATGGAAAAATTCTTGGGCCAAATTAAAGAGAAACTTTAGTTTGTATGAAATATACAAAGAAAAAAAAGTTCAAAATTATTATAATGATTTTTCAAAAACACACTGGTTTTACGAGTATCTTTTCAGGGAACATTGTGCTGTAGAAAAAAAAGGATTATGGTCAACATGGTGGCAGTTAACTATAATATATGAGAATGGGCTATCTGTTAATCCAATGAAAAATTTAGTTATCCATGATGGTTTAGATAATCGACCAGATACAGAACATTATAACAAAACAATTGAAATAAAAAAAAAAATTGTTTGTGAAGAAATCAATTTAGATAAAATAAAAAATATTGAGGTGACTTATAACAAAACATTGGATAATTTTAACTTTAAATTGATAAAAAAGTCTGATCCTTTGTTTAAATTAAAAAATAGACTAATTTGGTTTTTAAGATTTTATAAGCGAATATATTCATTAAAGAATAAATTTGTTAACCTTTAAATTTTTGTATAAGTTTACAAATACCATCTTCTAAATTTATATTTGTTCTCCAATTAAATTTCTTACTAAATTTGAATGGTTTAGATAGAAAATTTCTTTTAATAAGTTTAGTTGAATTTTTATAAAACTTGATTTTCCCAGTATATTTTGAGCCAATCTTATTATTTTCTTTTAATATTAATTTGATCAAATCAATCAACTTTATAGATTTTCCAGAGCAGAGATTAAAAGTATCTATTTTATTGTGTAAATTGTTTCTCATAATTTTTATTAAAGCTTTAGCCACATCATCAATATGGATAAAGTCTCTAAAATATTTTCCAGTTCCATAAATATTTATTGAAATATTTTTTGTAATTTTGTTTATACAATCTAGTAAAAAATCTCTCTTTTTTAAATCATAATCACCATAAACATTTGATAATCTTAGTATAATAAATTTATTTTTAGAAAAATTTGAAAATAGTTTAATTAAATTTTCACAATAAAATTTATGTAAATTATAATAAGATAAAATCTCAAGTTTAGAATTTTCATTTACTATTTTTTTAGACGTTTGGTAAATGCTTGCTGTACTTATAAAAATAAATTTTAATTTTTTGTTATTTTGTGTTTCTCTAAGAATATTTTGTAACCCATTGCAATTAATTTGAAAATCTTTTAACGGATTTTCTTGTGCAAATAATTCTGAGTTTTGATACGCGAAATGAAAAAAATAATCACAATTATCTAAAATTTTTTTGTATTTATGTAAATCCAAATATTGATTTTTTAAAAAAAAAATTTTTTTGTTTTTGTGTTGTAAATTTTTTTTTCGTCTGTTTGTAAAAATATATATATCTGAGTTTAAAATAGATTTTTCTAAATAAAAAATAAACTTTTTTGATATAGAGCTATTTAAACCTGTTATAATAATTTTTTTGTTTTGTATCATTTTAAAAGAATTAAAAATAATTTAGTATATAATATATTATGAGTGTAAATTTTACAGTGTGTATAACTTATTTTTTTAAAAGAAATAACATAAGAGATCTAATAAGAAAATTAAAAATAAATTCAAATAAAGATATGGAAATCATTATAAGTAATGACAATCCATTAGAATCATTAAAAATTAAAAAACATTCAAGAATTAGAGTTTTTAATAATACAAAAAAAATAAAAGGTGAAATTGAAAATATAAAGTTTTTATTAAGTAAAGCGAGCGGAAGGTATATTTGCATTATTGCAGATGACGACTTAATACATAATGAAATGTTTAAATTTATTCGAAAAGATAATTTTAGACATTTAAATTACTTAAGCGAAAGTACAACCAAAAGATTAGAATTTGGTACGCAAAAAAAAATTAAAAATTTGCCAAAAAATAAAACAGCAATGTTATTAAAAAAAAAAAATTTTAATGGAATAGTTGGAGCAGTGTATGAAAAAAACTTTATAATAAATGTTTTTAAAAAAATTAAAATTAAAAAATATTTATTAGATGCTTTTTTATTATTCAAAATTTTTGATAATAATTTTTTAATTTTGGATAGATATTTTGGATATAATAATACAATTAGTTCTAAAATTTCATCAAAAAAAATAGATTTAAAAATTTTCAATCAAGATTATCTGCACATAATTAATAGCATTAAAAGTAAAATTCTTTTAGACAAATTCGTACTATTTATTTTAGATGATTATTATTCTATCATTCAAAGAGATGATAAGCATAAGATTAAAAATTTTTATAAATTCCTAAAACTAAATTTAAAAAATAAAAAATTAATAACTAAATTAAAAATAAAGTTTATTTTAATTTGGAATTTTTATTTGATTGTGCTTTTTTTAAAAGCAATTTAATTGAGATAGATATTCAAAATACTGGCTATTTCCGTATTTATTTATCATTTGATTTCTAGAGAGTTTTTTGATCCATCTATTATTAAGAGAAATTTCTTCTAAACAAGCAATTTTTGTATTTGAAATATTTTGTATCAGCTTGATAAAGTCCGAAGCATTATTTAAAGCGTCTAAACTACCTAAATCCATCCAAGTAATACCTCTTTTAAGATCATATACCTTAGGTTTTTGAATTTTCATTAATTTGTTTAAAACATCAGTAATTTCTAATTCACCTCTTTTTGATCTTTTACTTCTTTTACTTATATGAATTGCTTTGTTTGGTAAAAAATAAAGTCCAGTTACAATTTTGTTGCCAATATTATTTTTTGGTTTTTCTTTTATGAAATAATTATTTTGTTTATTGGTTAAAACTCCAAATTGGTCAGGATTTTTAACATTATAAGTAAATAGTTTAAATTTATTTTTTGATTTTTGACAATCAATTAGATGTCCTGAAAAATTCCCACCATAAAAAAAATTATCACCTAACATTAAACAAAAATTTGATTTTCCTAAAAATTTTTCACTTAGATTAATCGTGTCAGCTATACCGCTTGGTTTATTTTGAACAATATATTTTAATTTCATACCTAGCCATGATCCATCTTCAAAAAAATTTTGATAATTATGCAAGCTTTCTTTATTTGTTATAATTGCAACTTCTTTTATTTTTGAAAGCATTAAGACAGATAATGAATAAAAAATCATTGGCTTGTCGTATATGGTTAAAAGATGTTTATTAATCAACGTTGTAAGCGGCTTTAGGCGTGAACCTGATCCTCCCGCTAGTAATATTCCTTTTTGAAATTGCATAATTTAATTAAAGTATTAGAAGTTTCTAATGATTTATATAAAAAAAATTAAGTTTTTTAAAGACAACAGGGGCAAGTTGGCATCAATAGATCATAAAAAATTTGAATGTTTTTCCATAAAAAGGACTTTTTTTATAAATTTTATAAAAAGTAGAGTAACAAGGGGTAAGCATGCTCACAAAAAATGTTCTCAATTTATTGTTTGCATTACAGGAAAAATTAAAATTAAAACTATAGACTCAAAATATAATAAAAGAAATTTTATACTGTCTAGCTTTAATAAAGGTATTTATATTAAACCTTGTGTATGGGTTGAGATAGTTTCATTAAAAAGCAATACATCTGTAGTTTGTTTTGCAGATAGAAAATATGAAAAATTAGATTATATAAATACATTAAATGAATTTAAAAAAATAATTAAAAAATGAATATACTAATTACAGGCTGTTTGGGTCATATAGGTTCATTTATATTACCTAAATTATTGAGACAAAAACGTCATAAAATAATTGGCTTAGACTCAAATTTTAATAATAATTTAAACACTATTTTTAATGTTAAAAAAAAAAATTTTACTTTTTTTTTAGAGGACTTAAGAACATTTAATTATAAACAAAATATTAAAAAAATAGATATTATTATTCACTTGGCTTCAACTACAAACGCAGAGTTGAGCTTATTAAATAAAAAAAAATATGAAAATAATAATTTAGAATGTTTTAAAAAAATTATAGAAATAAATAAATTTTACAAATCTAAATTAATTCATATTTCCTCGACAAGCGTGTATGGTATATCATCTAAGCTAGTTAGCGAAAATTTAAGTGAAAAATTTTTAAAACCACAAAGTCCATATGCAGATATAAAACTTAAAGAAGAAAAAATGTTAAAAAATTTTAATTTGAAATTCATTTCACTTAGATTTGGAACAATAGTAGGTGCGTCATCTGGCATGCGATTTCATACAGCTGTCAATAAGTTTTGTTTGGCTGCTAGATTTGATAAATCATTCCCCGTATGGAAGTCTGCTTACAATCAGTATAGACCCTATCTTTCTTTGAGAGATGCCGCAAAGACACTTATATTTTTTATAAATAATAAAGACTTAATTAATAATGAAGTTTACAACGTAGTTACAAAAAATTTTACAGTTTCGCAAATACTATTTAAGATAAAAAAAATTTTCAATAAAAATATTAAAATAAATTATGTTAACTCAAAAATAATGAATCAGCTATCCTATAAAGTTGATGGAAAAAAGTTAAAAAAATTAGGACTAATCTTATCAAATAAAATTGATATCGATATTAAAAATACAAAAAATATTTTAAATTAAATGAAATCAAATCTTTCAAAATCAGAACCAAAGTTCATCATGTCGTTTGGTCAAATGCCTATGGCAAATAAGTTTTTGGAAACCAAGAATTTTAAAGATGAAAAATTTTATGATATGGGCGTTTGTTTTGATGAAAATTTGTCCCTATTTCAATTAATAGAGTCTCCTGATCCAGGAGAAATGTTTGATGAAAATTATGCATTTTTTTCCGGAACTTCAAAGCATATGGTTTCTCATTTTGAAATTTTTTCAAATCAAATTAAGGAGCGATTAAAAAATATTTCTGAAGTAAAAAAAGTGATTGAAATAGGATGTAATGATGGAATTATGTTACAAAATTTTATTGATAAATCTAATTATGATCATTTAGGAATTGAGCCATCAAAAAATGTATTTGAGGTATCTAAAAATAAAAAATTAAATGTAATAAATGAATTCTTTACGAATGAATTAAGTTTAAATTTATCAAAATACAAAAAAAAAACTGATGTGATATATGCTGCTAATGTTATTTGTCATATACCAGATTTGAATAATTTGTTTCAGGGAATAGAAAATTTATTAAGTAAAAAAGGTTTATTCATTTTTGAAGAACCTTACTTGGGTGATGTAATAAGATTAACATCATACGATCAAATCTATGATGAACATGTTTATTTATTTTCATTACTTTCAGTAGATAAAATAGCCAAGTTATCTGATCTAGAAATAATAGATGCATACCCACAGACTACGCATGGTGGATCTATGAGATATGTGGTAGCTAGAAAAGGAGAATATGCAATCAGTGATAATTTTAAAAAATTGTTATTAAAAGAGCTAGAGCAAGGTTTAGATAAATTCGAAACTTATTTAAAATTTAAAGAAGATTGTGAAATTTCAAAACAAAGATTGATCCAAATACTAAGTTCTTTAAAAAATCAGGAAAAAAAAGTTTCTGGTTACGCGGCAACTTCTAAAAGTACAACTATTTTAAATTATTGCAAAATAGGCAAAGACTTAATTAATTGTATATATGATACAACACCTATAAAAATTAATAAATTTTCACCAGGTATGCATATACCGATAAAGCATCATAAAGATTTTGCTAAAGAAAAACCAGATGCATCCTTGTTATTTGGATGGAATCATAAAAAAGAAATTTTTGAAAAGGAGGAAAATTATACTAAGAATGGAGGCATTTGGATATCCCATATGCCTGATCTATTATGATTTTAAATGCAAATCCAAATTTGGAAAATAAATTTTTTTCAAAAAATATCAAAAAAAGGATATCTCAAGTAATTAATTCTGGAAGATATATTTTGGGAAAAGAAGTGAAAAAATTTGAAAAAGAGTTTGCAAAGTTTATAGGCTCTAAATATTCTGTGGGAGTAAATAGTGGAACTGATGCTTTAATTATAGCATTAAAAACTTTGGGTATTTCAAATGGAGATGAGGTAATAATTCCATCCATAAGTGCTTCAGCGACTGCAATAGCAGTAAAAAATGTTGGTGCAAAAGTAATTTATGCTGATTTAGAGTTAGATACTTACAATGTGTCTGCAAAAACAATTAAATCTAAAATTTCAAAAAAAACTAAAGCTATAATTATTGTTCATTTACATGGTTTGTCAGCAGATATTTTATCAATTAAAAAATTAATTAAAAAAACAAAAATTAAAATTATTGAAGACTGTGCACAATCACATGGATCAAAATTAAATAACAAGTACACTGGAAGCATGGGTGATATAGGGTGTTTTAGTTTTTATCCCACCAAAAATTTAAATTGTATCGGAGATGGAGGTGCGATTACTACAAATAATAAAAAGTTTTATAATTTAGCAAAAAAAATCAGACAATACGGTTGGTCTAAACGTGACGATAGCAAGATTGTTGGTGTTAATTCAAGATTAGATGAGATACAAGCAGCAATTTTATTGATTAAGTTAAAAAAAATCAGTTTTTTAAATAATCAAAGAAAAAAAATAGCTAAAAAATATTTAGAAAATATAAAAAAATCAAAGAAAATAATTTTACCTAAATTTAATAAGATTGATAATCATGTTTTTCATCATTTTGTTGTAAGGTTAAATAAAATTAATAGATCCAAATTGATAAAATCTTTTTTAAAAAAGGGTATTCAAATAATAGTACATTACAAAAAACCCCTTTTTAATCAGAAGGCATTAAGTGCAAACAGTGTTAAACTTATCAATGCTTCAAAAATTTCAAAAAACGTTATATCTCTACCAATTTATCCAAATTTAAAAAATGAAAATATAAAAAAAATATGCTCGGAGCTTAATAAATATGCTTAAAAAAATTTTAACAAGAAATCAATTTGATATTTTAAGAAATAAAAAATTATTAGCTATGCAAAAAGATAAATCTCTTCTTAATCAATCAATTAAATTGATTGAAAAAGCAGACAAATATATGTTTATTCATCAAAATAATTTTTTTGGTGAACCGTCAATTAATTTTTCAGAGGACTTACTAAGGTTTCAAGAAGCTATATATGAAGTTAAACCTGATATAGTAATTGAGGTCGGAGTAGCTTGGGGTGGAACTACTTTGTTTCTTGCATCAATTTTAGAGGGAATTAATAAAGGTAGGGTCATTGGAGTTGATATTTATATACCTCATCATGTTAAAAAGGCTCTTAAGAGCAAAGGAAAAATATCAAAAAGGATACATTTAATTAAAGGTTCATCTACGGATAGGAATACTATTAACGAAATAAAAAAATTTACTCAAAATAAAAAAGTATTGGTAATCCTAGACTCTGATCACACAGAAAAACATGTTTACAATGAATTAGAGATTTATTCAAAATTTGTTAACAAAAACTCTTACATAATTGTCTGTGACACAATAATAAATTATATTAGGCCAAATAAAGAAAGAAAAAGAGATTGGGGAAAAAAAAATAATCCTTTAACAGCAATTCAAAAATTTTTGAAAGATAATAAAGAATATAAATATTCAAAAAACTTAAATCAAAAACTATTAATTAGTTGCAATATTAGCGGTTTTATTCAAAGGGTAAAATAATGAGCAAACCATGTTTTTTAATTACTGGTGGTTCAGGCTTTATAGGTACAAATTTTTGTGAGTTATTATCAAAAAAATATAAAGTCATTAATATTGACAAGTTATCATACTGTTCCGTTCCAGAAAAATATAAAAAAATTAATAAAAATAATTATAAATTTATCAATTCAAACATCTCCAACACAAAAATCATAAAAGAGATTTTCAAAAAAAATAAAATTGATTTTTTAGTAAACTTTGCTTCAGAGTCTCATGTTGATAGATCAATAGATCATCCTAAAAAATTTATAAGTCAAAACATTAATTCAACAATTGCTCTCTTGGATACATTAAGAATTTTAAAAAAAAAAAATAAATTAAAAGAAAATTTTAAATTTGTTCATATTTCAACAGATGAAGTTTATGGTAGTAGTTTTACTCCTTTAAATGAAAAATCTAAACTTAAACCAAACTCACCTTATTCATCGTCTAAAGCTTCAATAGATATTATATTGAGATCTTATGGAAAAACTTATAATTTACCATACATTATTTGTCGTCCATGTAATAATTTTGGGCCTTATCAATTTTTGGAAAAATTTGTTCCAACGATTATTAATAAAATAGCAAAAAAAAGTAAAATTCCTCTTTATGGAGATGGTAAAAATTTAAGGGAATGGATATATGTTGAAGACACATGTAAAGCTATTCATAAGATTTGTCTTAAATCAAAAATATACGAGACATATAATATTGGATCATCTGTAAGGTTAAAAAATATTGATTTATGTAAAATTATTTATTTAGCTAAATTTAAAAATCTAAATAATTTTCACTCTCTAATTGAGAAAGTTTACGATAGGCCAGGTCATGATAGATCATACTCTATTAATTCAAAAAAACTTAATAAGAATATTTATAAATCTAAAGTTAATAAAAAATACATAAAAAAGAAATTAGAAAAAACAGTAAAATGGTACTTTATAAATAGCAAATGGGTCAATTCTTGTCTTATAAATTTTAAAGATAAGAGGTTGGGTTAAATGCAAATAAAATATCCAAGGAAAATCAATGGAAAAAAATTTAAAGACAAAAGAGGTTTTTTTCAAGAATGTTTCAAAGAAAAAAAAATTAAATTTAATCCCGTATTTTCTGCAATATCATTTTCTAGAAAAAACGTAATTAGAGGATTGCATTTGCAATTAAGAAAAAAACAAATAATTTTTATTACTGTTCTTCAAGGAAAAATATTAGATATATGTGTTGATGTTAATACTAAAAGTAAAAATTTTGGAAAAGTATTTAAAAATACTCTAAAATTAGGAGATATGCTTTACATACCAAAAGGTTATGCTCATGGTTTTGCAGCTTTAGAAAAAGAAAATTTGATCATGTATCAATTTTCAGAATATAGACACAAAAATTCTGAAATAGGAATAAAGTATAACGATAAACACTTAAATATAAAATGGGGAGTTAAGAAACCAATTCAATCAAAAAAAGATAAAAACAATATATCTTTTGAGGTTTTTAAAAAAAAATTTAAAAAAACTAATACCTAATGAAAAATTTGTTAATTTATTGAAACAGTCACGTTTCAGAATATTTGAATTTTGATATAGCGCAATTTCGGGTATTAAAAGTAAATTATAAAATCATGCTCAAAAAATACAACAAAGAAAAATTTATTAGTTCACTAGCGGATGATGCTAAAATATTAGATGTTGGATGTGGGAACGCGTCAGTAATTAATGTTAAAAAATTAAAACCCAATTGTATCTATACAGGCATTGATATATCAGACTATGCCCAAACTACTACTTCAAAAAGTATGATGGACGAGTATATAATCACCACTACTGAAAATTTTGCAACTTCAATAAAAAATATCCCAGGTGAATTTGATGCAGTTATTAGTAGCCATAATCTAGAACATACAGACGATCGTGAACAAGTATTAGTTCAGATGATCAATAAAGTGAGGAAAAATGGAAGAATTTATATTTCTTTTCCCTGTGCTGAAAGTATAAATTTTCCAAAACGCGAGGGAACACTTAACTATTTTGATGATAATACTCATAAATACAATCCACCTGACTTTGATAATATTATTGAAGTTTTAAAAAATAATAATTTTTTAATAGAAGTTTCGACCAGGAGATATCGTCCCCTATTAGCATTTATTATTGGTTTAATTTATGAACCATTATCTATGTATAAGAAGAAAGTATTAAGAGGTACTTGGCAACTTTATGGTTTCGAATCTATAATCCATGCAAAAAAAAAATAAAAACTAAACTTTATCAGATTTTAAATTTTTTTATAAGATTTGAACTGCTAAAAGTTTTCTTATTTAATGTATTTATCCTTATTGTCTTTTTTTTTCTTTTAGTCATAAATTTTTCTCCAATAATCTCATTTTTTTTATATTCAGATCCTTTGAACAAAATATCAGGCTTAATAAATTTTATTAGTTCTAAAGGGTCTTTTTGATTAAAAATTATTACTAAATCAACTGTATTTAAATTTGTCAGCTGCAATGATCTAAATTTTTGATTAATAACAGGACGATTTGCTCCTTTTATTTTTTTAACAGAGTCATCAGAGTTTAAACCAATGATTAGGAATTCACATTGTTTTTTACATTTTTTTAAAAAATCTATATGACCTGGATGAATTATATCAAAGCAACCATTGGTAAAACCAATATTATAAGTTTTACAATCGTTTAATCTATTTTTTATTTCATGTTTATTAGTAGAAAAATTGTATATATTTATCACATCAAGTTTTTGTTTTTCAAATTTTTTAATTTCTTTTTCAGAAACACTTGCAGTACCAATTTTTTTTACAGCTAAAGCCGAGGCTATATGTGCTAGAGTTAATGAGTCTTCAATCTTTTTATTTTTTAAGTAGTAATTAATAAATGTCGAACCAAATGTATCACCAGCACCAGAAAGATCATAAATTTCAACTTTTTCTGCTTTATGTTCTAAAAATTTATTAATTTTTTTTTGATATGTTATTGACCCTCTATCACCTAGGGTTAAAATGAAATTGGGAATATTATATTTAATTGAAATATATTTAATTGCCTTTTTGATATTTTGTTTTGTATCTAATTTAATATTTGAAACCTTTGATAAAAAACTCAAGTTAGGTTTTATAAAATTAACATTTTTAAAGATTTTGAGATTTATATTTTTAGGGTCAACAAAAATTGGAATTTCTAAATTTTTTACATATTTTTTAATTATTCTTAGTAAGGGAGCTGTGATTAAGCCTTTATTATAATCTACAATATAAACTGCATGAATATCCTTAAGAGAAGATAATCTTTTTTTAATTCTATTATAAAAATTTGTATCTAGAGTTAATTTTTCTTCCTCATCTAATCTTAAAAATTGATGATTATTCATTTGAAATCGAGTTTTTAGAGTTGTTTTTATTTTTTGCTTAAAAATAAGTAATTTTTTAACTTTTTTGGACAGTAATTTTTTTGATATATTTGCATATAAGTCATTTCCTAAAACAGTAATAAAATATACATTATTATTTTGATCTGCTAGATTTGAAGCAACATTTCCAGCACCACCTAATAAATAATTACAATCTTTGAAATCTAGAATAGGAGAAGGTGCTTCAGGGGAAATCCTTTTTACATTTCCTCTTACATATTTATCAAGTATAAAATCTCCTATTACTAAAATATTTTTTTTATTACTCATAAATTAAGATTATTAAAAATTAAAATGAAATTATATATATATTTTTATCTTAAGTATTTTTATTATAAAATAATTAATTTAGCAGTAAATATAATTTTCTTAAAAATAAATAAAAATAAATCTAAGGATTTAATAATCATCAAAACAGATAATATTGGTGACTATATTTTATTTAGAAATTTATTACCAGAAATAAAAAAAGATAAAAAATTTAAAAATTCAAAAATAACTCTTGTTGTAAATAAGTCTTGTAAAAATATCTTAAATGAATTTGATAAAAAATATATTAATCATACTATTTTCATTGATAGAAAAAAATTTATGTACAATTTAATTTATAGAATTAAAATACTTATGAGGCTTAGGTCAAGCAATTATCATTCTTTAATTTGTCCAATGTACAGTAGAGATTTTTTCATATGTGATTGGATATCTAATTGGATAATTTCTTCTCAAAAAATTTCTTTTGCAGGAGATATCTCAAATCAAAATCTATTTCAAAAAAAAATTAGCAATACTTGGTATAGTGATTTATTTTTAAATATAACTAAAAAAAATATTTTCGAATTTGAAAATAATAAAAAATTTATTGAGTTTTTTTTAAAAAAAAAGATTTTGATTAAAAAAACTTTTTTTAAAATAAAAAAAAATAAATTTAATTTTAAAAATTACATATGTTTCTTTGTTGATGCCGGTCAAGCTGAAAAAAAATATTCACTAGATAATTTTTCTAAAATAGCAAATCAATTACTTGAAAGAACAAATTATAAAATAATTTTTCTAGGTCAGTTAAGGCACGATTTAAGAAATATAAATTCAAATAAAAATTTTATAAATTTATGTAATAAAACATCATTAACAGATCTAATAAAAATAATTAGCAAATCGAAACTTTTGATTAGTAATGATACTTGCGCTCATCATATAGCAGCAGCGACAAATACAAATTGTTTGGTTATATATGCTGGATTGCATTATGGAAGGTTTTTACCTTACCCCAAAAATATTTATCCAAAACATTACGTAATTATGCATCCTAAAATTAATAAAAATTTGACTAAAAACAATTTATTTAATTACCAAGATATCAATAATATAAAAACAAAAGATATTTTAAAAAAAATAAATAATATTATTAATTTAAAATGATTATTGTAACAGGTGGTTGTGGTTTTATTGGAAGTAATTTAATTAAAAATCTTAATAAAAAAAAGATTAATGATATCTATGTTGTTGACAGGTTAACATCGCTAAAAAAAAATAATTTAAAAAATTTAAAATATAAAAAAATAATCTCTAAAAAAAATTTTCTTGAATTTATTAAAATTCAGAAAAATATTAATAAAATTAAATGTATATTTCACTTTGGCGCTTGTTCTGATACAACCAATAATAATTGGGAATATCTTTATGAAAATAATTATAAGTATTCTGAAAAATTATTAAAGTTATCAATGAAGTTCAATATTAGATTGATTTATGCTTCATCAGCTTCTGTCTATGGATTAAATGGTAACAATAAATCTGAAAGATCAAAGAACTTAAAACCTCTAAACAAATATGGTATATCAAAACTTTTATTTGATAATTTGGTTTGTAAACTAAAACCAAAAAATGTAGTAGGACTTAGATTTTTTAATGTATATGGATTAAATGAATTTCATAAAAAAAAAATGATTAGTCCAGTGACTAAATTTTATTTAGATATTAAAAAAAAAGGTTATTGCAATATCTTTGAAGAATATGGAGGCTACAGGAAAGGCCTACACTCTCGAGATTTTATTTCTGTAGAAACTTGTAATGATGTTGCGCTTTGGTTTAAAGATAATAAAAAAAAAGGAATATACAATGTGGGAACTGGCGTATCTGTAACTTTTAATTCTATAGCCAAAAATATTATTAGTGAATTAAAAAGTGGACAAATTAATTACATCAAATTTCCTAATAAATTAAAAGGAAAATATCAAAGTTTTACAAAAGCAAATGTTTTAAAGTTAAAGAGAGCTGGTTACAATTTGAAGACAAAAAAAATTAATTTTTATATAAAAAATTTTATAAATGATATTAAAAAATTAAAACTTAATTAAAAATAAAAGTTTAAATTGAAAAATAAAGCTGCTTTTTTAGATAGAGACGGAACAATTGTAGAGGATCAAAAATACAAAAATGACCACAATAAAATAATAATTTTAAAAGATGCGATTAAAGGATTATTAATACTTAAAAAATTAAAATTTAAATTGATTATTGTTACCAATCAATCAGGAATAGCAAAAAAAATTGTTACTAGAAATAAAGTAAATACATTTAATACAAAATTAAGAAAAATACTAAAAAAACATAAAATAATAATATCAAAAATTTATGTTTGTCCTCATTCTGTAGATGAATGTTGTGAGTGTAGAAAACCAAAGGGAAAATTTGCGTCTTTAGCAAAAAAAAAATTTAACTTGAATTTAAAAAATTCAATTGTTATAGGAGACAAAATAACCGATAAGCTTTTTGGAAAAAAATATAATATTAAAGGCTATCTTTTAAATAAGAAAACAAGCATTTATGATATCACAAAAAGAATTGAAAAAAAAAAATCTTAATTTAATTAAAAAAAATTTTTTGGAGCATAAAAGTATTTTATCTAAAATATTAAATGATAAAAAGTTATTATTTTTAATAAATGAAATTTCTCTTATTTGTATAAATTCAATTAAAAATAATAAAAAAATTATATTTCTAGGTAATGGAGGAAGTGCGTCAGATTCTATGCATTTAACAGCTGAACTAATTGGAAGATTTAAAAAAAATAGAGCAGCATTGCCTGCTATAGATCTTGTATCAAACTCCTCTTCTATTACAGCTATAGCTAATGACTATGATTACAAAAAAATCTTCAGTAGACAATTAGAAGCTATTGGAGTTAATGGAGATGTACTTTTTTGTTTCACCACATCCGGCCTTTCTTTAAATGTTTTAGATGCAATTAAAATTGCTCAAAAAAGACAAATTAATATAGTTGTATTCACAGGAAATAAAAAAAATTATTTAAGTAAGTTTAAAGGTTTAAAAATTGTTAAAGTTCCTAGCAAAGTCACAGCAAGAATTCAGGAAATGCATATATCAATTGGTCATATTGTTTGTGAAATAATAGAAAATGAACTATTTTAAAAACTGATTTATAAATCATATTTGATTGATATTTTTTTATGAATAAAAAAATTGCTTTAATTACAGGAATTACAGGTCAAGATGGTTCATATCTTGCTGAATTTCTTTTAAAAAAAAAATATCAAGTTCATGGAATAAAAAGAAGAAGCTCATCTTATAATACCGGTCGTATTGATCATATTTACGAAGAGCCTCAAATCAGAAAGAATTTTTTTTTACATTATGGTGACTTAACTGACAGTTTGTCTTTATTAAATATTATTAAAAAAATTAAACCGACAGAAATTTATAATTTAGCAGCACAATCTCACGTAGCTGTAAGCTTTGAAAGTCCTGAATATACAGCCAATTGTGATGCTTTAGGTCCATTAAGAATTTTAGAAATAATTAAATCTGTTAATCCAAAAATTAAATTTTACCAAGCTTCTACATCTGAATTATATGGAAATGTAAAAAAATATCCTCAAGATGAAAAAACAAGGTTTTTACCGCAAAGTCCTTATGCGGCAGCCAAATTATATTCATATTGGATTACAAAAATTTATAGAGATGGCTATGGAATTTTTGCATCAAACGGAATACTTTTTAATCATGAAAGCCCAAGAAGAGGTGAAACATTTGTTACTAAGAAGATAACTATGGCTATTTCAAATATTATAAATAAAAAACAAAAATGTTTATATTTAGGAAATTTAAATGCTTTAAGAGACTGGGGTCATGCAAAGGATTATGTTGAAAGCATGTGGAAAATACTAAATTATAAAAAACCAGACGATTTCGTAATTTCGACAGGCAAAACCTTTTCAGTAAGAAAATTTGTTGAAATGTCTTTTAAAGAGGTGGGGATCAAGATTAGATGGAAAGGAAAAGGGGTTAAGGAAATCGGTTTAAATAAGCAAAATGGAAAAATACTCGTAAAAGTGGATCCAAGATATTTTAGACCTTTAGAAGTTCCCAAACTAATCGGAAATTCATCCAAAGCTAGAAAAATTTTAAAGTGGAAACCTAAATATAATTTAAATCAGTTGGTTAAGCAGATGATTAAATCTGATTTAAATTTATATAAAAAAACTTAATCTAAATTAAATATTTTTAAATATTTTTAAATATTTTTTACAAATTGAAGTCCAATAATATTTATTTATATTTTTTGTTTTAACTTTATTTTTGTTTTTAATATTCTTCATTATATATTCTATTTTTTTATCATTATTATCTGACACAATTCCATAATTATTTTTAATTATATTACTACATGATCCAACGTCATATGAAATAAATTTAGTTTTATTGACAATAGACTCATACATAACCAATGGATCATATTCAATTCTTGATCCAAATAAAAAAAAATTTGAAATAAAGAAAAGTTTATTTTTAATATCTTGGTTTGGTGATAGTAAATAAATTTTTTTATTTTTGTTAAATTTATTAAATAGATAAATTTTGAGCTCAATATATTTGTAATAAAAATTAGAATGATTTTCCCCCATTAGAAATAATATTGAATTTTCATTTGGAATTTTATCAAATAATGTAATTACTCTTCCCTGACCTTTGTTAAATTTTATATTTGAAATATTAATAAATACATTAGATTTTGAATTTATACCAAGTTCATGTTTAATTTTTTTAAGATTATAGACAAAAGGTTTATTTGCACCATTATTGATTAAATTGATTTTTTTTAAATAGAATTTTTTAATGAAGTTATAATCTTTACCTGAACTATAAGAGCAAATAATTTCATCAAAAAAATTTAATTTATATTTAATTAATTTAAAATAAGGAAAATATAAAATGTTATTTAATCTTGAAAAACCACAAGGAAATAATATTTTTTTTGAATTAATATTTTCAATAATAGGTAAAGCTAAATCAAATGACCATTGTTGCGCTGCATTAAAAAAAATTAAATCAAAATTTTCATTTAATAAAAATTGTTGATATTTTTCAGTTTCTCCCGAATATCCTTTAACAAAATTTCCTTTAATTCTAAATTGATATATATTTGATTTATCTACCCTTTTTTCATTGTGTGAGGTTGCTATATATACCTTAATTTTTTTTCTCTTGAAATATTCAAATAAAATTTTATTATGATTTTCTACACCACCAATATTTGGATAATAAAATTCAGAGCATAAAAGAATTTTTTTCATGAAAAAAAATATATTATTAATTATTAGTTCTATTTCACTTTTATATTTTATTTTAAATTTTAACAATATAGATGTAGCTAAATTTGATATATTTAAAGTAGAAACTTTTTTTATCGTATTTTTTTTTACTTTAATTTTAATTTTTCTAAATACTATTAGGCTATATCTAATTTCTGAAAAAATATTAAAAATTAGATTTATTGAATATCTTCACTTTTCTTTGACATCATTTGTATTTAACGTACTGTCTTTTAGTGGTACAGGCGAATTAGTAAAATATTATTTATTAAGTAACAAATTAAAAAAAAAAGATGATATTTTCACATTTTTTATATTAGAAAAGGTTTATGGTTTAGCCTCAATTTTTATTTTGGCTTTAACAATTATCTCTTTTTATTTTTTTGATAAAAATCAATCTATAATTCTTCTGCTATTTATTTTTTTCTCAATAATTTTATTTAATAAAAATAATTTTTTTTTAAAAAAAATTCCATATTTAAACTATTTAAATTTTTCACTCTTTAATATTAATAATAATATAAATAAGTTTCCAATACTTTTAGTAAGCTTACTAATACATATGATTTATATTTTAAAACTTTTTATAATTATCACTTTTGTTTATAAAAGTAATAGTGACTACATAGTTACAATAATGTTAATTCTAGCGGTATTAATAATGAATTCCATTCCAATTACTTATTCAGGGTTTGGAGCAAGGGAATTTTCAATAATATTAGTTGGCTCTTTTGCATATTTTGATAAATTAGCGGCAATAAATTCAATATTGTCTCTAGGAGTTCATACTTATTTAATTGCAATAATAATATTCTTTATTTTATTAATTATCCTTAAAAAAACTTACAAGATAGATTTGCTAGGAACTCTTTTTTCAAAAAAAATAATAAAAGGAAGAATAAAGAAGATTGGCAAAAACCAGCTGTAAATATTAAATAAACTTAACGATAAAATAGATGATAGTATTAACAATGACCATTTTGATTTACAGTAGTAAAGTAATTGAATAATTAAATATGACCATAATAAAAAGCCAATTATACCAATATCTAATAATATTTTGAATAATTCACTTTCTGAATTTGATGAATTATTTGATTTGAGTATATAATTGTTATGTCCATATCCAAAAAATTTTTTTTCAGATATTTTTTCTAAACTTTCTTTATAAATACTTAACCTAGGTAGTGAAGAATCTAAAAGATACTCAACTTGGTCTACAAATTTAGTTTTATTAAGTTCAGATTTATTATTAGATGATTTTACATTAAAATATACTTCAAACGACTTCATGTTTTCGAGTGATTTTTTTTTATTTTTGTTAAATTTTCAGAGTGGTTATTTAGATTTATTAGAGATAATAATTTAATAATTGTATAATCTTTAATATTTGGGTTGCAACTTTTAACAATATTAAAAGTTGTATTTAAAAATAATATTGTAATAAATATTACAGTTATTTTAATAAATAAAAATTTTAAAACTTTAATTTTATCGTAAAGGAATAAGGCTATTAAATTTAAAATTATCATAGCTATCCATAAATTTTTTGAATAAGTTAAGAAACAAGCAACAAAAAAAATTATATTTATGAAAGTAAATTTATTTTTGTAAATACCTAACGTCAAAGCATAACCAATCACAAAAGGTAATATTTCATAATTTCTTTTACCACTCAAACCAAATGGTAAAAATTGAAAGTATTGGCAATTTGCAATATTGGTTAAATACTTACCGATATCTTTTAAATTAAAAAAAAAGATTATATTTTGAATTACTGCAAATAATAAGAAAAAAATTGAAAATTTTAAAAGTATAGAAAAAATTTCGTTTTGATTAAAGTCTAATTGCTTTGCTAAAAAAATATTGAAAATAAATGCTAGTAAAAAAAAAATGATATAATTTTTAAAAATTATGTTATTTAAAATTTCATTTACAAAAATAAAATTTAGTATAGTGCTATTAGACTTATTTGCAATTGGAATAAAAAAATAGGTTATAGCATAAAGAAGTATAAGTAAAATAATTGCCATGAGAATTTTTTGCTGCTCTACAAAAAATTTTTTTACACTTTCATGATTTATAGATATACTCAGTACAAGGACTACATAACTAATTATCGATAATGTAAAAATTAATATTGGAATAATGATAATTGTATTATTATTACTTGATAATTTATAAAAATGATTAAATGTGATAAAGAAAGAAAAAAACGATATCAAAAAAACTGTTATTAGAAAATTTGCTGTTTTTTTTTTTAATTTGATCAATATTAATAAATTTTTAAGATGATTTTTATACAACCATATATGTCATGGGAAGGACATTATAAAATTTATACTGAAAGTCTATTAAAAAATAAAAAAGATTTTCTTATATGTATTTGTAATCAAATTATATCAAAAAAAAAAAAATTATTTTTAAAAAACCACTTATAAAAAAATACTATAAAAATATTTTTCTATTTATTTTATCAAGAATTACGAATTCATTGTTATGTATATATCTATTATGTTTTAATTTTAAAAAATTTAAAAAACACGATGTTCATTTTTTAGAATTTGAACCCTTCAGCATGTTTATATTTTTACTAGCAAACATATTATTAAAAAAAAAAAATTTACCTCACGATTCATTCTTCTAATTTAATTAATAATCAACATACAATCTTATTTTTGACTCAAAGAATTTTTTTTTATTTTGTATTGTTTCTCCTTAATTTTTTCAAAACTAAAATAGTTGTTCATAAAAATGAGGATAAACTAAGATTAAAAAAAATTTACAAAAAAAGTATACATGTATTTGATTATCCGTCACCAAAACTCAATTTTGTTAAAAAAAAATTTTTATCAGATAATTCTTTACTTATTATAGGCCAAGTTAGGAATGATAAAAATTTTGAAGAACTAACTAATTTATCGATAACTAATAATTTTAAAATCACAATAGCTGGTAAGATAATGTACAATAAAAAATATTGGTATTCTCTTAAATATAAAAATCAAATTACCTTAATAGACAAATATTTAAAAATAAAAGAAATTAAATCTCTAATAAAAAAGAATGATTTTATTTTTTTACCTTACGGTAAAAACTATAGTGGATCAGCTGGTCCTTTAAAGGATAGTTTATCATATGGACAACCTGTACTTTGTGGAAATCTAATTCAATTTAAAAAAATATTAAGAAATTATAAGATTGGATATTTTTTTAATGAAAAAAATTTATCAAAAATTAAAAAAATAAAAAAAAATGAATACCAAAAACTACGAAACAATTGTGTTAATTATGTTGTTCAAAATAATTTTGACAATTTTTATGAAAAACTAAAAAAAATTTATTAATCAATGGATACTAATTTTTCGTTAATAATGTCGGTTTATAATAAAATTAAAGTGCCAGACTTAATTGACTCATTAAAAAGTATAGGAAATCAATCTTTGAAGCCCAATGATCTAATTATAGTTTTAGATGGATATTGCAGTATTAGCCTTGTTTATAATCTAAAGAAATTCCTTAAATTAAAATTTAAAAATTCATATAAAATAATTACTAATAAAAGAAATATGGGAATATCGTATTCTTATAATAAAGCAATCAAGTTAACCAAAAACAATTTTGTAGCTATAAGTGATGCTGATGATATTTCTCACTTTAATCGATTTAAACATCAAATTAAATTTCTTTTACAAAATAAAAATGTTGGTTTGGTTGGATCTTACGTTCATGAGTATGATGTTAATAAAAATCAACTTTTTCTTAAGAAAGTACCCCTTACAAATAAAAAAATTAAATTAATATCCAACTTTAAAAATCCAATCAATCATCCTACGGTTGTTTTTAATAAAAAAATTTTTTTCAAAGATTTAATTTATAAGAATTGCGAAAGAATGGAGGATTATCATTTGTGGATTAGGGCAATTGAAAACAACATAATAATGAGAAATATCCCGATACCATTAGTAAAAACTAAATTAAATAATTCATTTTTTATAAGACGATCAAGTATAAAAATTTTAAAATCTGAACTAATAATCTTTAAATTATTAATTAATTTTAGAAAAAAATTATTTTTTTTTTGATTTTAATTTTGTTTTTTAAAATTACTTATCACTTAATTCCATTTAAAATAAAGCCATTTATAAGAAAATATATTAATTTTTTTTTAAATTAAAATTATTAAATTTATAGAATATTATTAAAGATGAAATCAGAGAATAAATAAATAAATATATGTTGTTAAGTTGATAAAAATAAATAACGATAATTATAAAACTCATTAAAAAGTAGTATAAAAAAATGTGTTTCAAAACATACCAATGAGTTTTTTTTCCTTTTAATACTGGTTGTAAAAATAGATAATCAAATAATCTAGCCCATGGGTAGTATCCTTTTTTGATTTTTATTATAAGAGTGAAGGTGACATCTAAAATAAAATATAAAAATAAAGATATAAAAAAATACCAATTATTATTTTGAACAATATTTAAAAGACAAAATCCCATAATATATCCTAAAGGGATTGAGCCAACATCATTTAAAAAAATTTTTGCTTTCGGTTTATTAAATATTAGAAATGCTAAAATAAAAGGAATGATTAAAATTGATATATGAACATTTATGGAACTGATTTTAAATATTAAAGAAAAAATTACTATATTTGAAAAAAAACCAATAGCGGTAATACCAATCAATCCGTCTAAACCATCTACAAAATTTACTATATTTATTATGTAAACCCAAAATACAATAACTATTAAATATTGTACTTTTAATGGAAAATACTCAACGGGTAGTATTGGAAACTCAATTAAAGTTAGGGATGCATACACCAAAGTAATTTGTATAATTAGTCTGAAAATGGGATGTAAATTTTTCTTAAAATCATAAATCGACATTATATATAAGATAAGCACAGATATAAAAAAGATTATTGGTCTCGAAATATTTTCAGTAATATTTATGTCTTTATAAAACGATAAGTACAATAAAGTAGATACTATTAAAAAAAATCCAATTACAATAACTCCAGCATTCTGGTAAATTTTGTGGGAATGCATTTTATAATCACTGTTCTTTTTGATTATTATTTTATTAAAAAATTTTAATTTGTTGCTAACAATTAATTTTAAAATAATAAAACATAAAAGAAAATTTGTAATAAAAAACGATGAATAGTATAAAAAAATTTTATCAAACATTTAAAAATATAAATATTTAAAAATGAATACAGTAATTCTTAATTTTTACAATGATATTAAGGACAACATAAATTTTAGATCATTACTAATTTTTTTGTTACCTATTACTTTAATAATTGGTTCAGCAATTCTTAATTTAGTTTTAGTAATTATTTTTTTTGTATTTTTTTTTGATTTATTTAAAACACGAGATTTCTCTATTTTTAAAAATTATTGGGTATATTTTTTTTTGATATTTTGGTTTTACACAGTTATATCAAGTATTTTTTTTTCTGGTTTAGATAACTCATTAAAAAACAGTTTTTCACAAATTAGATTTTTAACTTTGATTTTCTTTATTTATCAAAATTTAAATTTTAAAAGTTATTTCATTTTTGTAACCGTTATTTTGATTTGCTTAGTATTCGTTGCAATTGATAGCAATACTCAGTTTTTTACAGGCTTAGATATTTTCGGACTTCCGGCAGAGGGATATACGTTCGAAAAAAGAATATACCAGCTAAATAAAGATGATACTTATCATGTTGGTAGGCTTTCAGGTCCTTTTAAGGATGAATTAATACCTGGTGCTTATATGGCGAAGTTTGGAATAATTATGTTAAGTTATTTTGGCAGTACTTACACAAAATTTAATAACGTAAAAAAATTTTTTTTCATTTTACTAGTTTTATTTTTACTTGAGAGTATTTTAATTTCAGGTGAAAGAACTAGTTCAATTTTTTATATTATCTTATCAATTTTTTTACTAATCAATCTGATAGATTTAAAAAAAACTTTTATTATTAGTATCATTTTAATATTTTTTATTTCAATTATAATTACTAGCTCAGAGTATTTAAAAAGCAGACTTTCAGATTCAATTAATATTTTTAATGATTATAAAAACTCATCTTATGGTAGGCTAACTATTTCAGCTTCTCAAGTTTGGAAAGAAAATTTAATTTTTGGTGTAGGATTAAAAAATTATAGGGTCAAATGCAAAGAACTTATTGATCCAATTCCCGATCATAAATTTTCAAATTGTTCATCACATCCACATAATACTTTATTAGAGCTATTGTCTGAAACTGGAATTGTTGGTTTGATTTTATATTTATTATTAATCATATCTTTATTACGTAAAAAAATTATAAATTTAACTGATAAAATAAAAATTAATTTAAACATATTAAAAGCCTTTATATTTTTAAGTTTATTACCAATATTACCATCAGGAAGCTTGTTTACTTCTTGGAATGCAACTCCTTTTTGGATAGTTATTGGTTTACATCTTTTTCTTTCAAAAAAAATTAATCAATAAATTTTTAAAAAAAATTTATTAGTTGTAATAAAACTATTTTTTTCTAAGATTTATATTTATGAAAAAAAATATCTTATTAACTGGAGGTGCTGGATATATAGGTAGTCATGTTGTAAATTTATTAGTAGATAAGGGTTTTTCAGTGACAGTTATTGATAATTTAATTACAGGAAATAAGAGTTTAGTTAATAAAAAAGCAGAATTAATTGTAAGTGATATTGCTAATGTAAAAAAAATTTCTCAAATTTTGAAAAATAAAAAGTTTGATATTGTTTTACATTTTGCAGGTCTGATAAGAGTAGACGAGTCAGTAAAAAAACCAAAAAAATATTTAAATTATAACTATAACAAATCAAAGATCTTTTTTAATACATGCTTTAAAAATGGTATAAAAAAAATAATTTTTTCTTCTACAGCCTCGGTTTATGGTAATTTAGCAAAATCTAAAGTAAGCGAAAAAGATGCAGTAAAACCAATAAATCCATATGCTAAATCAAAACTTTTATTTGAAAAATATTTGCAAAAAAAATCTAAAACTAGTGACATAAGATATATTATTTTAAGATATTTTAATGTTGCTGGTGCTGATAAAAAATTGAGATCTGGTTTAATTTCAAAACATTCTACCCATTTAATTAAAGTTGCATGTGAAGTAGCTATTGGCAAAAAGAAAAAGTTAATTATTAATGGTGTAAATTATAGCACAGAAGATGGTACTCCAATAAGAGATTATATTCATATCTCTGATTTAGCGGATATACATCTAATCACAAGCAGATATCTTTTAAACGGTGGCAAATCTCAAATTTTTAATTGTGGATATGGAAAGGGTTTTTCGGTCAATCAAGTTATCAAAACAATGAATAAAATATTAAAAAAAAAATTACCAACTTCAATTGGTAAAAGAAGAAAGGGAGATATAAAAAAAATAGTAGCCAACTCAAATAAATTTAAAAAATTTTTCTCGTGGCAGCCTAAATATAACTCTTTAAGTACGATAATCTCATCTGCCTTAAAGTGGGAAAAAAAATTATTAAAAAATCAGGGTTAATACATAATGAAAAAGAATATAATCATAATTACTGGTGGTGCAGGATTTGTTGGATCAAATCTAATTATACTTTTACTAAAAAAAACGAATTTTAGAATAATAAGTTTAGATAATTATTCTACAGGTTCAAAAAAAAACCATGTAAAAGATAAAAGGGTGAAATATTTAAATTCTGACACAAAAGATATATCTAAAACTCTTAAAAAATATAAAAATAAAATAAATGCAATTTTTCATTTTGGTGAATTTTCAAGAATTTATCAAAGCTTTTTAAAGATGAACGAATGTATCAATTCTAATTCAATTGGGTCCCATGAAGTATTTAATTTTTGCTTCACAAATAAAATTAAATTAATTTATTCAGCAACATCAGCAAGCATTGGGAATAAGGGCTTAGATAAAAATTTGTCTCCTTATGCATTTACTAAAGCTAAAAATCTTGAAATGTTAGAAAATTTAAAAAAATGGTTTAATTTTAAATATGAAGTTATATATTTCTATAACGTGTATGGACCAAAACAAATAAGTACTGGAGATATGGCAACAGTAATTGGAATTTTTGAGAGTCAATTTAAAAAAAAAAAGCCTTTAACAATTGTTAGACCAGGAACGCAATCAAGAAGATTTACACATATACAAGATACTGTACAGACATGTTACTTTGCATGGAAAGAAAATAAATGCAGACATTACTCTATATCAAATAAAAAGATTTACAGCATAATCCAGGTTGCAAAAATGTTTAATACTAAAGTTAAATTTTTGCCAGCAAGACCTGGCGAAAGATACTCCTCAGCTTTAACTAGCATGAATTTGTCTAATAAAGTCCATAAATTATTTGGATCTATACAACTGAGGGATTATATAAAAAACATTGTTTTAAAGAGTTAATTATTATTTTTTCCTTGTTTACAAATTTAATTAAAAAGGTATAAATCTCGTGCCGGTGATTATTGCGAAGGTGTTATACCCGATCCCATTCCGAACTCGGAAGTCAAGCCCTTCTGCGCCAATGGTACTTTGTCTTAAGACACGGAAGAGTAGGACATTGCCGGCATTAACTTACAAAACTATGAAAATAAAAAGTTCATTAAAATCGGTCAAAAAAAGAGACTTAAATTCAAAGCTAGTTAGAAGAAGAGGTCGTGTATACGTAATTAATAAAACGAACCCAAAATTTAAAGCAAGACAGAAGTAATTTTTATGGATAATGAAGACCATAAAAATACCTGGAACAATTTTACAAAATTTGTGTTGTGGGGA